>Ga0214480_100949_pt1 | contig 13716 bp, 10 predicted proteins | sample M1_20Mar14CPVII9_3_FD_165042 | JGI IMG/M metagenome (GOLD analysis project Ga0214480, IMG submission 165042) | Marine eukaryotic communities from Monterey Bay, California, United States - M1_20Mar14CPVII9sort6BwellE17 | ecosystem: Environmental > Aquatic > Marine > Unclassified | place: USA... | reverse complement strand
AGCGGTACTACTAATTCAAACAATACAACAAACATAAATGGTCAAACTTCGACATCTTCAACAACATTTGAATACATACCGGCCCCTGTCGAGAATCTCATCGTTAAAAGTGCAGAAATACTCGGCTACACCTCTCAGAACAATCCAAGTGGCTGTGACATATGGAAGGCTAATACAACACATAGTGAAATATATGATGCTTTATCCAGTTATGCTAAAGATTTAGCCGAGTATAACAAGGCAGTTGCAAACTTCCAACCCATACCCGATGTATTCAAATCAATCAAAAAGGGAGATTATTCAGTATGTGATGCCACAAGGATACACAAAGATGGTGTACGAGGTCTCTTTCCAAGTAACCAATTATCACTGACAAAAAATGGATACATCGAGCCATTGGCGCCACCTTTTCGCAGTAATGTATTTTGTACTGACAAACGTCACTTGCTGTCATTAGATTATCTGGTACATGATTTTGAGCAAATGTGTCGTAATTTAAAACCAACAAGCAGACGAGTTTTGATAGATATGGGTGCAGCACTAAACTTTCATGGTGGTGGAGGAGTAATGTTAAGGTTGCTTCAGCAGTATGAAAAGTTTGGCTTTCACTTTGATCATTATTATGCCTTTGAAGTGGCCTTTACAGAACCAAAAAAGGTGTATGAAGAACTACTACGCAAGGAATACTTACCTATATATCATTGGATAAATACAGGTGAGAGAGAAGAGCATTGTGTGTGTGTGTCTTAATGCACATGACCATACTGTCATAACTCATACTAAAGTTTGCTTTAAACAGGGGTATCGCATGAGGAGGGCAGTAAATTGAATCCACTCGAATCTATTCTGAAAAGCTTTGACGAAGATGATTTTGTGGTAATCAAACTAGATATGTAAGGCTTAATACTTTCCTTGTTGTGTGGCTTTTGTGTGCTGCATAAACTTACACTCATTTGCTTTCCTTATACAGCGACACTGGAAGTATTGAGTTGCCGTTAGTGAAACAACTTCTAGAAGGGGGTGAGAATGGTATCTATCACAAGCTCGTAGATCAGTTTTATTTCGAGCATCATGTTCATATGCGTGAAATCGCAATGAATTGGAAAAGCACCATGCAAGGTACTATAAAGGATTCTTTAGATATGTTTTACGGCCTGAGAGAGAAAGGGATTGCAGCTCACTTCTGGCCATGAAAGAATGGTAAATGTAAGCGGGCAGATGACATCAATATTTGTTGAAGATACCATTTAACTTAGCTACATTTCAATTACAACAGCATATAGATATCATACCTAACAAAGTGCGTCTTAAGTCTAACTCGGTACTTGATAAACAGTCGGAAGAATAGTATCCCATTTTATTCCTCTCTTCCACCAATTAACGATCTCTTGCGAACGATTGTTGTACAAACCTTTGTCAATCTTTTCAACTATACTTGCCGCCGTTTGAATAACGTGTGTACGATTTGTAAAGACAGCTCCTCCGCATCTCTCATACGCATGTATTCCTACAGTATCAGCAAATTGCTCCATCACAGGTATACAGCCATATGCACCGAACTCTGACCATCTGTGGTACTCACCTCCACAATTATCTTTAAATGAATGCATTAGCAAACAAATCTTTGCCTCTTGGTAGTTTGATACAACAACTCCAACTTTATGTACTTTGGCAACAATCACATGTGAATTTGGATGTGCTTTTCTATGCTCCTCTGGAAGATGCGCGTTATCACAGTTTATGATGATGAAAGAGAGGAGGTCATAATATATGTTAGTACATATGATATGCAAGGGCAACAATAAAGGCAAACTAAGTTCAAATAAAGCAGTCAAGTCGTCGAGCCTTATACAGATCATACTGAACACCTGCATGCACATGATAAAACAATACTAACGCGGACTTTCCAGCTTCTTTCAAAAGTCCCGTTCGTCTATTACTGATCTCCCCGAAAAATACCATATCAATGTTCCGTTCTTGTATAACTTTTGGACTTTCTGGTAAATATTGTGATATTCTAGATGGTGTTGCGGTCATAACTGGTAGCAAGACTATGCTACTCCCCATATCTTTTTCTACATCGTTATTTGCATTGTTACGATTGAAATCTGAAAACTCGAGTATTATACAATTTGGACTAGCATGGCAAAACTTTTGATAATCCCACATTATCTTTTGTTCTGTTTGGACGAATATACGCGGTTGATCATAGCACTCTGGCTCTCCAAGTGGACAAGGAGATGACGTTTTATATGTTTCGACAAAGATTACATCAGTCTTTGTCTTTGGTTTCCAATCAATGTGAACTAATCCATATCCTTCTAATAAACTTTTCCAGTTATCTTCATTATGAGTAAATATATGCCCATTACCTGATATATAGAAGAATTCACTCAGACCTAGAGTTACAACAATATAATATTTCAGTAATTTGATACCATATATGGAAGGGCGGGTATAATGAGCTTGTATGTACAAAAACAGAATGTACTTAATGCAACGTTTCACTTACCTAATACATGTTTCAGTTTAGTATAAGACGCTGATCCAGGAGGACTAGAATGATGAAACATGTCTAATGCAATCTGATGGAGAGATCCTTCATTGTTACAATATGATGGGGAATCGTAGTTACTATTAGTACCACCAACTATCGTTCCATTTACATTGATTATATTATTATAAGTATCATGTACCGACAGTATGCTACTATTGGTGTAGAATACTGCAATAAGTAAGAATATCAATTGGACTGCTATGATTCTTTGCACTCGGACTCGACGACTTTTCAATGAGTAGGATTTGATAAAAGGAATGGTGAATGTCATTGTTTGTTGGAATTAGTGTATGTTGTTTAATAGCTTTGATGAGCCCTCTCATAATCCTTCAACCTAATATCTACGTAGTTGTTATTGTAGTTTATTTGTTGGTTGAAGTTGCAAGGACATACTTAACATTATTATGATAGTTGCTTCTTACCTACTAAAAAGTATCTTTTTGTGAAAACCCGTGAGAAGTCCTGCTTGACTAATCTACTTCGTTTCTCCATTTCCGCTTACCTCATTGCCTCATCGCCTTGATAACGAACTCTCTCTTCCTTGGCGACTAACAATCATCAGCGGGGGCGGCTTAGTATACCGCCGCTCTTCATCAATCATCATTCTGCTACATTATCATCTTGCAGTTTGTGTACTTATCAGCTCAGACAATATTTATTTATACAGTGACAAAGAAGCGTATGAATTGTGTGCAACAAAATTATGAGGGGAACCTTGCTATTGTTTGCTGCTTATAAATCTATCCAGAGTACCAACAACAATAATGGTGTGGTACCGCTTAAGTTATCGACATCAACAAACTCCGCCGATGTTGTACCTACTCTCAAGGTATCATCAACAACAAATGACGCAGATGCTACCTTTATGCAATGGTGTTCAGATGTTGGTATAACATGTACTGGTGTTGAATTGCAAACTACATCCAAATCGGTAGCTGATCGTGGAGTGTTTACTACACAAGATGTGTCGATTGGTGATACAGTAATATCGATACCATATTATGCTGCTTTAACAGAAGAGAATGCCGCGGTATATTGTCCAGCTCTTGCACGTGAATTATTTGATATTCAGAAAGGAGTTATCAAGAAGGAGAAGAAGAGAAGTAAACTCAAGCGTATATGGAATAAAATCCGTAGTAAAAGGGAGGAGAATGAGTTACAACCAGCAGGGGGACATTGGCAAGCAGCATTAACGGCATATGCCTTAAAAAGTTTAGAGGTTGATCATGCTTGGTCACCATGGATACAACAATGGGCAAGGGATGACCCGACGCAAACACTTGTGGACGGATCATCTTGGAGAGACGACGATGAAGTTATCAAGAAGGCAGTATTAGACTTTCACAAAATGGCACCAGATATACCAGAATTTAAGATTGCCGCCGCTGTTGGTATAAGATTGCAACAAATTGATGATTATTCTGATCAATACAATAGGATACCAACAGATCCAAGTTTATATTCTACAGTATTATCACGTGCTGTCGGTTTGTCGGATAATGTAACTGCTGTCCTTCCAATGCATGATATGATCAATCACTCCTTTGAGCCGAATATTGGATTAACGTTTGCAGATGATGGTTGTATTAAGCTCTTTGCCACAAAAGATATCCCCAAAGACCAGGAACTGTTTCTAAAATATATGGATGTGCTAGATGAGGAGGGAGAGTGGGATGAAGATAAGGCAGCTTGGTTGCTCGTTCAGTGGGGTATCCCGTGCTCAAGATCGGATATTGAGCAGGTTTGCGGTGCAGGTTTAATGAGTGATGATTAGCAGTTCTGGATAGTATATATATAGTGAGTTCGCATACGTTATGTATGTGAGTATGTTGCCACCATTTTGTCTGGGAAGAGAACGTGTGAGGTCGCAATGTAACAAGGGACTTATTTGTTTTCTACAGTTCAGTTCAAGGAGGGATATGATATGGGGTTAAGTATAGGTCGCCATCGGAGCGTATCTGAATCTAGTGTTCGTAGGGAGTATAGTATAAAATCTGTGCTTTTTGTTTTAATATTTAGACATTAATTATCTAGGAGTGCTACCGTTACTACCCTCATTAATACCTACGCTTAGCCTCGGCAATACATTTCTTCCTCCACTTTGCCATATCAATCGGATGACTCATCTCACTAGCCTTTTCATCCTCCTTCCAAATCTTAATACTCTTATCTGCCTCGCAGGTAATTAATCGAGTACCAGTTAAATCAAACTCACATGCGAATATACCATTCTCGGCATCCAAGCTACCCGGTTGTGCAACTGTAGTCGTTTGTTGGAAACAGTGTCCGGAACTGTAATCCCAAAAGTTCATTGTGCCATCATCAGCCGCACTTAGTACCACTCCATCATCATTAACGGCAAGTGCATTAATAACTCCCTTATGACCCGAGAAGTTCTTAATGAACCGTCCATCCGAACCCACCCACTTTTTCACATTATCAGCAGCTCCTGAAATAAATGAATTCTCAAATTCTGGCTGGGCCAATGCCCTTACCGACTTTTTATGATGCGTCAATGTTGTCATACATTTACCTGCCGCCAAATCCCATAATTTAATAGTAGAATCATAACTACCAGTAATAATCTGTGGATCAGTACCCTTTGTTAATATTGCACCCACGGTATTATCATGTCCACCTAAACAATGTATCTGATGTTTCGTTCTCATATCCCAAACACGTGCCACGGCATCTCTTCCACCAGTTACCAATAAATCCAAAGTGGGGTGTAACTTCAATGCGAATATACCACTCAAATGTCCATGATAATGACGAATTACCTGATTGGTTTCTAAATCCCAACATTTAATCATCTTATCTTCTCCCGCTGAAAAGAGGTACGGATGACGATCACTAAATGCCAATCCACGTACAGGTGAGATATGTCCCGTCAAAGTAATTTTAAGTGCATCCGGTGCCGCGACACATGATTTTGCTAAGTCAAATATCTTAATGACACGATCACCACCACCCGTGGCAAACAAAGTGTTGGTCGGGTCAAAGGCAATAGACCGTACCCAACCCAAATGTGAGGAAATTACTGTTGATAATTTCCATGGTGCGTGCCACTTTGGTGTTGGTATGTTTGTATTAGAAGAAGAGGAACCATCTTCTTTTACTGTTAGTATACCGCCTGGACGGATCTTTTGTCCCTTTTGTTTTGTTGTGGTGGCTGATGTTGTTGATTGGCCTGCTAGTATCATGGTACCATCACCACCGCTATTGTTTGCAGCAGCAGCATTACCACTACTTCCAGTTAAATCCTGTTCACGATGTAATACCAACCTACCCTCCTCATTACCACCATAACTACCAGTAGTAGTATTATTATTATCCTCACCACTCCTTAATCTATCTAAAGCATCACGTCGAATATCACGAATAGCCCTAACATTGGCAGAATCTTTACTACTACTCTTTGAACCATCATTTGCCTCGTCTTCTTCACCCTGATATGCTAAATTAGTTAATGAAGATGGATAATGTAAGTTAATACGTCGTTTTATAATTTGTTTATGTATCGTTGAATTACGATCGTAGAGTGGGGGTATAATTTGTGTGGATGAGGTTGTATCATTATTAGTATTATTGGTATCGAATAATAGACGAGTACGTTTTAATGATGTTTGTGCTGATAATGGAGCGAGTGATGATGCCATTGTACTAAACAACTATATTATATATCGTCCGAAACAACAAGAGATCGTGAGATTTGGAGATTGGCTAGATATGGTAAATTTAACTTTTAACTTCCCATTTAGTTATCAAAGACTCCCAATTTTATTGTGGTGGAGCTGGGTATATCGTATGCCTTATTGTAGTGGATCATCATTCCGCTATTGCTCTCTAGATAATCAGCTTCCTGGTGGATAACATTGTATCAAAACAAACTCAATACATATAATTTTCTGGTGAAGGGACCAATCCATCATACTCTAACTTATGAATCTCTTAAATCGACTGCAGTATCCGTGTCGATTGTCAGCCTTATCTACTAGAAGAAAATCGAAAGTTGTTGCAATATTATGTTGTAGTAGAAGCTCTACAACTCAAAGATTGAGTAGTAGTGGTGGCTCTACCTCTACGAATGGTAATGTAATCTATACAGAAGAACAGCAGAAACAAGATCATAAACATTGTATAGAAATGGTACAAAATCGTGACTTTGAGGGATATTTATGTGGCCTACTAATGCCATCGTCAAGTCAAGAGGCATACTTTGCCTTACGAGCATTTAATGTTGAAATTGCAAGTATTAAAGATGCATCACAATTAATTGGCGGTAGATCTCGTGGTGGTGGACAATCATCAAATAATCAACGTACTATTGGTAATACTACCTTTGATGAAGTTGGTGATGAAAGAGATCCATTGTTGGCTTCTAAACTAAGGATGCAATGGTGGAAAGATTCTATATTGGACATTTACTCTGAAAAGCAGCAACAACAAAATGATGATAGTAGTGGCACAGACAATCATACCAAACAAAATCACCAAGATGATATACTTTCATCATTAACATCCTCCAGAAAACATAATCCAACATTAAGAGCATTAAATTATGCAATACATAAACATCAATTAACACATCGTTTCCTCCGTCGTATAATGCAAGCACGGTCCAATGATTTAGATATATTACAATACGAAACACTACGAGATATGGCACAATACGGTGAAGACACTGTATCCAATGTATTATATCTAACTTTAGAATGTGTGGGTATACGTGATGAACAAACTGATATGATAGTTTCCGACATTGGTGTTGGTTTGGGTATACTAACTGCATTACGTTCTACTGGATTTAGAGCTACACAAGGTGAATGTTCTATACCATTAGATTTGGCAAATAAGTATAATGTCGATATGGATACATTGTGGAATGCATGGGATGCTTCGATACATACTTCAGATGCAGTTGATGAATTGGTTGAAAAGACGGCTGCATCACAAGAGGCATTACGATCGTCAACGAAGGAGATGGCTGAATTGGCATCATTTCATTTACATCGTGCACGTGATGCACAATCTACAGTACCAAAGGATGGACGATCATGTTTATTACCGGCAGTATGTGGATTGCAGTATTTAGATTCATTAAAGGAATGCAATTACAATGTATTGCATCCATCATTGGTTGGAGGAGATACATCTGGAATAGAAAGAAAAAGAAGATTGAGTTTAATGTTTCTATTGGGTAGAACTTGGTTGACGGGTACATTTTGATATGCTCCAACAATGATAATCTAAAGATATAAGATACACTGCTGAAGTAAGTAACGATCTAAAGTACATTTACTTTGTTCAATTGTCTATTCGTTTGATTGTCAACCGATCATATAAGACTGGTTTATCCTCAGCTTTTGTCTGATAATGTATCTTCACTACTAACCGACGATGACTCTGATTCAACTTCATATCCTCTTCGGATACGTTATGTCCATGCTCAATCTCCAGTTCTCGTTGATACAATGCTTTCATCTCAATCTGCAGTTGTTGTTGCAAAATCTTCTTCTCCCTCTCAATCTGCAGCAGCCGCTGCTGTACTGCATACTGTTGTGCTCTCTCCCACTCCTCCTTCTCACTCTGCAGCAGCCCATGGAGACACATTGACTTGGCGACATCATGTCGTTTGGCGGAGCCTTCTTCCTTCTTGGTGGCCAAAGCTGTTAATGGTAGCTTTTGTCCACGCTCTCTCTTCCTCTTATGGTGCCCGACCTTATCCCTTGCATGCTGATATAAACCATGTAATGCAGCCTTCTTCTCATCTTTCTGACTATGTTTAGTCTCCCCCGCATCTGCTTCACTATCCGGGGTAATGAGATTATCATAATCGGGAGACGAAAGGAAACATTTCAATAGACACAACTCATCATTATTCAAACTCATGGTATGTACTACCTCTTTTGCATGACTTGTATGCTAGTAAATTGCCAATCTAAGAACGAGGGAGAAATAACTCACTGTTACGTGATGTTGCTCGTTGCTCTCTGCAACGGTCACGGTGTTTGGGCTACTACTCCCTGGTATCCACCGGCAGTAGATTTCATGAAATTTGGTTCGCATGACCCGATAATGACCAAGGAGAAGTACTGTCTCTTGTTTAAAGTGTCACCTCAGCTGTTATTATCCACCTAGGGAATCATTCTATACTTCAAATGCCGGCAGATGAAGATACCAACGCGTATCTTGAATGAAGCAAATCTTGAAAGGGCCTTGGAAATGACGAGCATCACCAAACACATATTTAGACTTCTATTTCCCTGGTTACATACTCTTTTACTAGATCCTTGCTCTTTACTACTTTCATCATCTCGAATATGCTTCTTTGTTGTTCTATTCTCCTTCTCTTGCCTATTAGATTGATGTGCAAGACGTAGACTATCAGTTATACCCGAGGTAATAAGATCTTCATCTAGTATATGGCGGCGGTATCCTCTTCGATTTCTAGAGCACCGAATAGCGATTGGAACTCTATTAGTAGCTCCTTTAATTCAGTACTATTGGTATCACTATCATTATCATCAACTTGGATCATCATTGTACTATTTATATCAGTATCAGTGACAAGTGTATCCAAATCCAAAGTTTATATTATAATTTAGAGTTAGAGGCGAATAAGTGATAAGGGTTGAGGTATGTTTAGATGTTTAGATACAAACCATGAGCTGCCATTAACACACTGAGCCTCTCATGGTGTGAGGAGTAGCCCATAATGACTCTTGATCGTCAAAGTTCGTGTCAATCGTTCATAATAAATAGTGATAAAAGGCTGAGGATAGAATGGATCGGCCCATGTCCGAGGGCTACTCAAAAGTTTGTATCACTATGACTAAATTAACTTCTCAATATGACAAGGCAGTACTAAATAAACGGAAAGTATTTATATGAGTAACTAAAGGCTCCGTGTATTACTGTATTATTTGTAAAATGACTCCACATTTATCACGAGGGTTTATATAAATTTACATGTACCTTCGCATATTACCTACTCAGACTAAAATAAATGAGCAGTAGAACGTGCTACATAAAATAAATGAGCAGTAGTTGATAAAATGATCAATTGCCTTCACGCCTCAACATACTCTAACAAATGAAGCACATAATGATACAATACGAAAGGTTGTGAAGGAGCTAGCCCAATAACAGCCATCCATTGCAATAATACTACGCTCAACAATCTTAAAAACACAAAGCAACTGCCCCAAACAATCATACATCGTCAGAAAGAAAAACACATAAATGATATTAGCAACCCATTAAAATCTCTCTCCCTACTACTGCCACTATCGTAAACAACTCTCGAGCAGAGTTTGAGTCAGAGGAATTATACACGCTAATTCATACAATATCAATATAGAATTATATAATGATTGCAATAACCACCCTACTACTATTAATTATAATATCAATCGTCAACGCCGCTGACGATGATCATAGAGAACTGATCACAAGTAATGGAGATACGGTAAGGCAGTATAAACTATATTGCAATTGTGTAATGTTTATATGATATATTCACATGATATATATGCTCACATGATATTACTCTTCTCTCTCCCCCCAATAATATATATAGAATATTGCAAAACGGATATTAATAAGTGTATTAAATGGTCATTCCAATTTTGATATAGAGGCTGTAGTTGAAAATGATGATACCACATCATCATCAAATCTACGATCATCTATTAGAGATACTACCACCACAATGCTGCATTTGCACACGATGAAAACACCAATAAATTCCAATACAATCTTCTCCTTCCTTGACAACAATCAAGAAGGGCAGTTGTCACCCCTTCCCTCATCTAATGTATCATTTGATCCATCATTCCTAGATCATACAATAATGTTAGCATCAGATGACAATAATAGCAATATAGATGGTACAGGACAAACTATATTACAAGTTGATACACTTACAGATACTATAATTGGTATACAACATACAGCTAAGGGTAAGACTAATCAAATTACTATTAATAATAATTTGAAATTAACACGTAAGGGTGGTGAAGGAGAAAAGGGAGGAGATAAGGGAGGACCACCATTGAAGATTACAAGTATGATATCGAATGTTGATAGAAAGTTTCATTGTGGTGCTGATCATAATCATCACGAGGAAGAGCATACGCATGATCATGAGCATGACGAAGGAGAAGTTACTGCCCCATTTATTACAGAGGATAAAGGACAGCAAGTTATTTCAAGACCAGGATATCACGAAGGGGATATTACAAGTTTAGGAAAGAGAAAGTTAGGCCATCATAAACAACACGAGGAGCATCTACATGAACATCATACACAACATTCATTTGATGATGGACAACATTCACATGATGTGAGTCTTAGTAATAGTCATGAGAAGAAGCACGGGGGTAGAATGGAGGAAACGGATCATAAAGTACATTTTCATACACATGAGAATATGCACCATGATCATGTACATCATCTTGACGACCAAGCTCATGCTGCGGTAGAAGAGAATCACAATACCGAAGAGGAGAAACGACATCTTGAGGGATTGCGGGGTGCATATGTCCACTCCTCTCATTCACCACATCATCATCATTCCCAACATACCCACACACACTCTCACCCAGTATCACATCCCAACAACGAACGATTACTATCCACCGCCAATCATAACAATGATGAACACACCTATCAAATTAACATGTTAATAGCAATCGATACCGACTTTATCAATACCCATGGATCACGTCAATTGGCAATTAATTATATCAACTACTTAATATCAACTGCCAACCTAATATACGAAAAAGAATTTGATACACATCTAAACATTCTAAAAGTGGAACAAGTTGATATATTCCAGAATGCAAATTTAATACGACCAGGACCCAAGAAGGTAACAGAATTAAGAGATGGATTAAGTATAATGAGGAAACATTATGAGGGTACAGTTGGTTCAGTACGTGGTACCAATGGCGAGACAGTTAATTTGGTACATGCATTAATAGGACAAGAAATGGGAGGAGGTATAGCCTTTATTGATACCATCTGTGATTCAACATATGGTGTTGGTTTCAGTTCTGGATTAAAAGGTACTCTCTCATCAAGTAATATGGTGAATGATGATGCCTATAGAGATTCACACATGGTAATACATGAGATAGGACATTCATTGGGGAGTGGACATTCATTTGATGCGTATGACCCGCCTGTGGATGCTTGTCAGGTGAATGGTAAGGGTAATATCCAATGTCCTGCGGGGGTTAGTGATAGTACAGCGACCTTGATGAGTTATTGTAACTTTTGTGATGGTAAGTTCTGCCGTGTGTTATTCACTTGTGGTATTCTGTTTTGTCATATTGCATCATCTCTAACCCAATCCATTCCGTTCTTCCCCTCGTCTAATCAGGCGGTATTGACAACATTGCAATGACCTTTGGAGGGGAATACTCCGGAAGTGGTCTCAAGTCGGACATCAATTCATGGACTCGTTCTCCAAAATTGTCAAATCCGAAATCAGTATCTCGAGATCCACAACGGATTAGTCATCACGTATGGTCAACACTTGATTCCAAGGGGATGTGCATACGTCGATCTGTGGCACCTACTCCATCACCCACGACTTCTTCTCCGACTGTTGAGCCTTCCATGTCACCCACGACATCAAGTCCAAGTATGAGTCCAACTACCAAGGCTCCATCCTACTTTCCAGAATTACCTCAAGATGATGGAAGGGTTTGGATACAGCCTGATGAACACTGTATACAAGAAGTTATTCCCGAAGTTATTACTGGTTCCAATGATACTGACACTGCTACCATTGAGCCTCTGCCCGTCACAACCACATCGAATTGTGCCACCGCTCCAGGTTTCATGTTTGACATGTCAGTTCAACAAGGCCCGTCTTATCATGGGATACATCTCGAGTCATTACAGTTTGAACATTTGAACTTTAATGCCACGGTCGAGATATATACCATTGACGGTACATATCATAATAACACGGTCAATCAAACCTCTGGTGATAGTAGATCATACAGATCCAAGGATCTATGGAGGAAGGTTGCAACTGTTGTTGTGAATGAAGCCGATTCATTCACCGAGGCTGTCCTAGATGAACCCATTACTATATCTCCGGGTACAAGACAAGGATTCTACTTGACTCCAACAAACACATCAGATGTGAGTAACTTCTTCTTAATCGGTAGAGATGGAGACCAACATTCGTCATCGTCATCTATTGATACAAATGGGGTATCAATCAAGGAAGCTTGTGTGGTGTTTGATACATTTGGATTCGAGGTTCATGGATTCATGCCTGTCATACAAGCAGGGTATGTAGAGGCAGAAGCACCCACATCATTCCCCAGTTTGTCTCCGACGCCACTTCCAAGTCAAGCACCGTCAGTATCACCGACGCCTGCACCAAGTTCAGCTCCGTCACCCTCGCCTACTTCACTAGACAAGGGGCCATTTTCAATTGGTACCGAAGGCGAGACTTGTGGCAGCTCAGATTGTACTGCCGTATATGGATATATGATGGACTTTAAGAATGAAGATCCAAATGGACACTCAATGAAGGTTAACAAGATTAGTGTCGAGCATGGCTCGCCAAAGAATGGTCGTACTGCCTTGGTGCACTGTAGCCGTGGCTCTTCAAAAGGTAATGAGAACGACCCAGCAGCATGGACAAAGTGTGGCAAGGCAAAGATACCCAGAAAGAGTGGAGTCACAGAGATTAAGATTCAACCTATCAAGGTTGAACATGGTGAGACGATATCCATCCGCGTCAGCTCTACAGAGAGCATTATGAAGGTTAAGAAGACCAAGGAGCAGAGTCATAAAACACAAGACGGCAAAGCTAAATTTACCCCCGGATATGCTATCAAGAATACACAGACGGGAGCTACCATGAGTAATGTTGAACCGAAGGCATCGGTCTCATACATGCTCATGACAAACAATAGATCTTAATAATTCATACTAAAGAATACATAAGTAGGAATTGTTGGCTGTTTCTCTTCTTCATTAGTATGCATATGCATTTCCTTTTTCTATCATAATGTATGATCCCCTGGCCAAGATGGACAACAATAATATAAACCACCGAACATGTGCACATCAAATCCCAATGAATGTATATCCCACAGATGTAACAACCTCTATAAACCTACACA
>Ga0214480_100947_pt1 | contig 13746 bp, 9 predicted proteins | sample M1_20Mar14CPVII9_3_FD_165042 | JGI IMG/M metagenome (GOLD analysis project Ga0214480, IMG submission 165042) | Marine eukaryotic communities from Monterey Bay, California, United States - M1_20Mar14CPVII9sort6BwellE17 | ecosystem: Environmental > Aquatic > Marine > Unclassified | place: USA... | reverse complement strand
TTGGCAGAAGCTGAGGAGATGGAGCTTGTTTCAGAATTATCTTCATCTTCATTGGTAGCTTGTTGTTCCTTTTTCTTGTTAGCGGAGGAGTGTTGACGACGGCTACGTTCAGGTGATGATTTCTTCTTCTTATTGCTCTTTTCTAGTAGTGCCATTGCAGCTGCGGAGGGATGATGAATATCATCATTGCTTTTCGTTGACGGCTTGTTAATCTTGGTGGACTGTCTTCTTTCCTTGGCCGTCTCTTGAGGAGGAGGATCACCGCAGCTTCCCCGTCGTTCATCTCGTATATCAAAGCTACTACGACTACGTCTTCTCTCTGGTTTTGACGAAGATGTTGATAGTAGTGCCAAGGCAGCCTCAGACGGATGGACTTCTTCTTCACTGGTCCTCTTTTGACGAATATCCACACTTGAACTACGTCTCCTACCAGTCTTCAAATTGACACTAGAACAACGTCTTCTTGATGAAGAAGATGGCGGTACTAGTCTTTCCTGTGGTGGATCTCTCGACCTTGAACTTCTTCCCGACCTGCCACTTCTATCAATATTTGATGTAGTAGCAGTCGTTACTAGTCTTTCCTGTCGATCCCATCTTGCACTACGTCCTCTATCCACTCCTAAACTTTGACGTTTATCTTGACGCTTATCCTTTGTCCCTACAACATCACTCTTTTTATCCCCCTTCCTATCCTTACCCTCCCCATCATTATCAATATCAGCATCACCATTCTTAATACGTTTCACAATCCCATCCCTCTTCTTTCTATTAATCTCTCGTTGTTTTCGAATTGATTGTCGTCGCATTTCAAGACGAGCTTGATGATGTTCCATTTCTTCAATAGTTCGTGGTGGTGGTGGTGGCATTTCATGATTAGAACTGGAAGATAAGTTTATTTGTGGTATGGATATTATTGGATCTGATTCATTAAAGTTGTTTATTGATTGTGTGTGTTGTTTATTGGAGGGTTCAATGTGATCATCATCTTTATTATCTTCATATGTCAAGTCTGGGATTGTTAATGGTCCCAAATTACCACTATCCCTCTTCTTCTCTTTTGTGCTGTGTCTCTTATTATTACTACCCCTCGTCTTCTTTTCTTCGGTATAATGATTGGCAGGTTCAGGTGCCGTATGTGGATAAACCAACCCCCCACCAATCTTCTCTTTAGGCGTACTACCACCCTCAAAGTCATCCCTTCGAGACTTAGCACCGTGATAGGAATGTCTCTTTTTATTATCATGTGTATGCGTCACCACCCTATTAGTATCACCAACTCCACCATTAATAGTTCCACCACAAACTGATGCTGGTTCAATAATATTCGTGTGATTACCACCTATTGTACTTACTGGTGGATTATACTTTTCCAATGGTGACGAGTGCTGTTGTTCGTCCTTATTGGGTGGTGAATTGATATTATAACTTGAGCTGTTCTGTTTCTTATGCCCTCTCTTGTCTAATCCACCCTCTAAATTACGGCTACTCTTCCCCTCTCGTTCATTCTTTATCAATTCACGTGATGATTTATCCAACACACGACTTTCACGAGAAGAAGTTGAAGGACTCATCATTATACTATTAATATTACTCTGTGCAATATTAGTTAATAATGGTATACTTTCATTTAACACCTCTGAATGTCGACGTTGTCTATTATTGTTGTTTGAGGAGGTAGACCTTGACCGATGGCTACTGGTAACACTGTGACTACGCTGACGAGAGTGCTGACGTGAGTTAAGTGAATTCGACCGCTGACTGCGCTGAAGTGAGTTTGTTGACTCTTGACGACTAAATGTTGTATTTGCTATTGAGCGTTGTCGTGATGATAGAGAGTGTGACCTTGAACGTCTTGACATGTTAGATGTAGCTGATGCGTTGTGATGATTGTGTGAAGACGTACTTGATGTTGATCTCTTCCTATCACTACTACTACTGCCATTAATTCGATCAATAGAAACTGATCTACTTCGTCGTCCTGAAGTATTGCGATCAACTGACATACTACGACTTCTCCTCATTCTACCCCTACCTCTACCGCTCTCATCTAAATTATCAAACTTTCTACTACTTGGATTGACAACACTAACACCCGGTCGATGTCTACTACTACCTCCTCCTCCGGTATTAATAGGTCTACTAATACCACATTTATAACAAATTTTTCGACGGACTACCCATCGTGTATTATTTTGTATTAATTCACATAATTGTACTTTAGGATGATGGATGCAGTTACCTGTTTGAGGATTTATTGTTTTTAATAGTTTGGTTGAGAGATTTTGAGGAAGAGGTGGGAGATTGTGTGAGGTTGTTATTGATGTTACTGGTGGTGTCATTTCTCTTTTGTGTATACCTATTGTATTTTATAATATATTGCAATAGATGAGTCGGTGTTTGCAATTGCAATTAGAGGATAGCAATTAAAAGAGAGTTTGTTAGTAGCTAGTGTATCATTTGATCCGCCATTATCGTCTACTAATCACAACAACTTTGCTCTCACTCATTGCTCTCATTATCAATGAGCGCTCTCTCTATTCTACTCAATCATATATCAGCCCCTTCGCGTCCGCGTCTCGCGTCTACGAAAGGGCTCATCAAAGAACGGTCATCATAAAGGATACCACCATGTGCGAATGGTATCCTTATGATATATATATATAAGTTGATTGATGAGGTGAAGTGGTGAAAGGTGGTGAAGAGGCAGAAGAAGAGCTTTTAATCTAATCTACTATGTTATTGCATCATCTACAAGCTTTTCATTATAACTTACACATACGAGACAGAATATGTACATCTAATAGGTAGAAAAGATACCATTCCAATTGAGACGGTATCCTATCATATTATGAGATATATATATAGGAGAATAGAGAGAAGAGCTTTCAATTCTATGTGTTATGTCATAGCATCATCTACAAGTACAAGCTTATCATAACATTCCTTAGCCCATTCTTGTCTTGATGCATACCTCGATATACCACACTGCCTTTCAACATCTCGAATAGTATTAATCTTATCCTTCAAACTTAAATTCTCTCCTTTATAAAGAATATCCTCAAAGACGTCTATTTCATCAATAAGCATACAACATATTCGTTCATATCCCAAGTTAGATAAAGTAGAGGTATGTTTATGATAGTACTCACTTCCATGTGTAATATTCTTATTAGTTGTTGTGTTGTATTTTCCTGTACCATTCAATAGTATATCCAATGATGATGCATCTTGCCAGAGATATTCTGTACGTAATACAAAGATCTCCTTCTTCTTTACTTTTTCTGTGTCAAGTTGAGATTCTAATCTTTGAATTGTCATATTTCTATAATGAGCATAATTGAAGTACGCATGAGTTGACTGTTTTCTGTATCGCTCATTACCTCCACTAAACATACCTCTTATCGACTGTCTGCAATACAATGATGAAGTTGAAGCATCAAAGGGACTATTGGCAAATTGTTCCAGCGTCGGTGCACACTGATGATACCATTGCTTTGCGTACACAGGCATATGACACCCCCAAATATCATTTGATATATTCATTTTTCGTACTTTGTCATAAGTTATACAATTATCTGGATGTGAGAACTTGTATGCACTTATCATTCTATCGACAGGATTCCGTATGACGAACAATAATGAAGTTGCTTTGAATAGTGTTTTATTTGTACAGGCGTGCATATGACAGATTGGAAGAAGGATTGGAGTGCGTTGGAGTTTGTTACCAGGTTGCCATTGAGATTGATAGAAAGATCGAAGCAACGTCGAACCGGCTGCCTTTCCTATATGCGCAAGCATTATGGTACGATTTTGTATTGTTTGTAGTGATGGTACTGTATCATCAATTTCTTCCACAACATTGTTTCTTTCATCATTATGCAACTTCTTTGATATCAATGCAGATGAAGTTGACGTTCCCGCATCATTTTGCAATTGTATCACATCTTTAGTATCTTTGCTGACTATACTTTCAACCGACGATGAATGCAAGTTGAGAAAGAAGCTTATGTTCAATATACCTACAAGTCCAACCAGTATTGAAAAGGAGGTAAGGACGATGGTTTTTGCTCTACTCTGAGATCTTGCATTTTTCTTCTGTATTGTTTTGATATCAGTCATTAACTATCTATGTATCACATGCACTACTTGAGGCTGTTAATAATCATTGATCTAAAGACATACCAGCAATATATTATACAGTACCTAGCTTATGGTAGATCTTCTCATCACTCAAAAAGGGGATGGGACGGGAGTGAGGAGAAAAGGGGAGGATACCGATAAAAAAATGCAAAATGTCATTAGGGGATCTCAACTCATATGGTGCGGTTAGTAGTAGGCCAGTGGATGCTTTTGAGATTAGATATGTGATCAAATAACTCGTGCGGGATGGTAGGTGTTTGGTGGAGGAGACAGACTCTATGCAATAAGGGTTTCTCTCCCCGGCCGGGCTACACAAATAATATATATCCACTGCCACGACAGAAAAGAACAATGTCTTGACTCGATCATGGATACATATTCTGATGTGCAACTCTCCGACTATATGCCAACGTAGGCAACCAACAACAAGATCTAATAGCCTAGGTGGGATTTCATTCGGAGTGTTGATTAGTTCACTTCAAATTCATGCCATAAAATTATTCTGACACAACACCACAAAGCATTAAATACATCATACAATATTGAATTGCATTTGCATTGCAACAGCATATTATCACTCTAAATAAACATTATACATGAGCGATCAAGCAGATTACGCAGCAGGACAATCATCGCAGTCTTCTCCGTATACTTCTCCCTCTACACTAAACAACGACGATAAGAACTCCAACACTATGAACTCACTCTCCATCGATAACATTACTACATCTTTTTTAGATGAAGAGAATAAACTACCATTGATCATATCTCCCCGGTATAATGATACCTTATCCTTTTTAACTGAATGGTTAACACACAATCGATCGTGGGTAGAAGAACAAATGTTAACCTATGGAGCAGTACTCATCAGAGGATTCGATATTAGCTCACCGGTCGAGTTAGAAAAGGCGATATTGGCATTGCAACCAAACCTATGCCAAGATTATAGAGGTACTAGTCCACGAAGTGTATTTGATGGTACTGATTATATATTCTCGGCAGCTGATGTACCGGCTACATATCCAATTGGTCAGCATGTTGAGATGGCGTTTCTCAAATCACCGTAAGTATATGATATGATTGTTTTAAATGATGTGTGTGCATACTTATATGATGTGTACATTAATTTGAAGTTGTGGTATCTAAACAATATCCATTCTACAAACCACCTATGTCTTTTGCAGACCAAGACAATTATACTTCGGCTGTATTCAAGCCCCATCGAACTCGATTGGGGGAGAGACGTCTCTCTGTGACTTTAGAAAAGTATACAATGAACTAGATCCTTCACTAAGAGACAAGTTTCAATCTCTTGGCCTGCTATATAATCGAAACCATCCCAAAATTGGATCTAAATGGTCATTCGATGTTGGAAGCATGTTATCATGGGCTCAGATGTTTGGCACTACAAATAAGAAAGAAGTTGAGATTATATCTCAAGAGGAGGATGCAGCACCAGTCCAATGGATTGGAAAGGATAATGATACCTTCTTTCAGTCATGGCAAGATGATGCTACTCAATTACATCCGGTGACTGGGGAAAGAGTATGGTTCAACCATTCTCAGGTGTTCCACTGGTCCACCTTCCCTGCTGAGCTCTGGTATGCCTTTACTCGTATACAAGACATTCGCTTCTTACTTCGAGCCATCATTATTGGCCTTGTTGCCGTATTCAAGTATGTTCTTCTTGGACACCGTATGGCCCTTGATGTTCGCTTTGGTGACGACACACCCATCAGTGTATCAGAGATGCAAGAGATACGACGTGTCGTTCACAAGAATATGGTGTTCAGCAAATGGCAGCAAGGAGATATTATGGCCATTGATAACTTCAGTACTTCTCACGGAAGACAACCCACATATGGCAGTGGAAGAAAGATAGCTGTCGCTTGGAGTAATCCTCATGACAAGACGTCCACTCCCTCTTCTATTGAGAAGAAGAAGGCAAATGAAGATACAGACCTCAGGGCAAGCTGTGCTAGTCTTCTCGGTGATGCGTGTGTCCCGGGAGCTGTTCAGGTTACACCAGATTCATCTCCCGAGTCGACACTAACAAGTAATGAAGCTCAAGAACTGCGCAATGAATTCATTGTCCACCACGGCAGACCGCAAGGAGACGATACAGAACTCTGGGAGAAGATGAGGTCAAACAAGCACCAAAGTCGTCCGAGTCTGGTCGACATCTTCTCTCAGTAATTGCTGCATCTATTTTAGGGACTTCTTAGATGCGCGACCTATTTGCTGAGTATTGATTTTGTAGTTTTGATTGGACTGTTTGGAAGATACGACCTGTTTGCTAATGTATTGGTTTTGTATGTTTGACTGAACTGTTTGGATAGAAAGTAGATTGTATACCATTTTTGATAGAAAGATAGAGTATGTAAAGATTAGAATAGATAGTTTGATACATCCTTGTGATTCATTAGTAGCAAATAGGTACAATGTGAACTAAACTCTTGCTAGTGACTCTTCTTTGAGGGCAAACAAAGTAGCCTGGTATTGAAGATCAAAGCTACAGACGCGTGTGTCGAAAAAGAGAGGTTTATACTTAATGAATGTTATATATACAAGTGTATACGTATATTATTATGAGATTATATCTTATTATGCTACACAGATTTAGTCCAAAATGATTACTCCTCTACCAAGTCTCATAGTAGTCGGAAGAGTCAGAATCATCTCCACTTTCACTTGAGCCATATTCATCTCCACTCGAGTCATACTCATAGTCACTTGAATCCTCCTCGATGTATTGATCATACATGAAGTCAAGATACTCCTCTTCTCCTTGACGATTATCTGTCATACGATCAACCTCATGCTTACACTTCTTCTGCAACTTAGATTGCTCACGAAGACTTTGACTCTTTCCGCCACAGTCTTTGATAGATCGAGTGATGTGGCCTTGACACTGACCGTATGCTACACTTCGGCATTCACGACGGAACTTCTTGAGGTTGTTACTAGTGGCTCCGAACCTATGACATAAACCAGCATCATGTACGATATTATCTGCAGCTGCCTTGCCAAGTTCGTTACAGTCTTTTGCTGCATGGTGACTGTTGCGGCACTTCTTGCCAATACGGTCAGTCTCCTTCTTGATGGCTTCTCTACCGCACTTGTTGTATTCTCGCTCCTTCCAGTTACGAGCATTATCAGGGTTGAACTTTCTATCACGCATACGATTCACGTCCTGTGTAAAGCGTCGGTCTAATGCATTGTTACAGTCGTTGTTGAACAAGTCATCGACTGCACGCTTGGCATCCTCTTCTCCTTGCTTGCATGAGTCATGGGAGACTTGGGAAGCGTTTGCTACTGATGAAGTAGCGACTAATGCAAGAGTGGTGAGTAGTTGAATGAATTTCATAATGTTTGTTGATTTGTTGTTGATGATATGTTTACTTGAGAGTGCTTGATTGTTTGTGATTACTTTGTATTGATATGATTATTGATTTTATGAGCATATGAATAGGTATGAAGTCGAAGTGGAGTCTCTAATCTCTAAACTCCGATTACATTTCATATCTTGTCCAAGAAGTTGGAGTATCTAAACACATATATCATTGAGATATAATACAAGGATGATGCACATTGGTAGGATTAAACAAGATAGTGAGGTCGTAGAAGTGAGACTACTCGTTCGTGCTTCCGGTATCCTTTTAGGGTATCCTTTCATTTTGAGTAAATACAAATATTATGGCAGTCGGCAATGCCTCTTTGGTTAGTATATATCTTGTTGATATTCGACTGCAGATCTTCCTCATGGTCTCCATCATCTCTTTGTTTCAGTAATGGCAATCGTTGTACCTACTATAAATATACATATATGCAGCATATAAAATAAATAGACGTCAGTGAAATTTACATGATGATCTTAATAAGTAAGATTTTTCTAGCTATTCAACTTGCCTGAAATGTATTAGGCCGGTAAAGCCTAGTTGGCTTGAGTTGGGTTTGTTCGTTCAACTCTTCTCTCATATATATTTGTAGAGCTCTGTGCCTTGAGCATATCCAATTCTATTTGGATATGTCGCCGACACATATAAATAGTTCCGTTTAGGTATGTAACCAACACTAATTTACATCTCTCCAACAATTGGGATGGAACCTCCAAGTTGCTCATGCATCATAAGTCCAAGAATTCCCATCATAGCAGCACGGCCATTGTTTAATTCAATAGCACGCTTCTGGTACTTAGTCTCTTCGGAATAAGTATCCCATGTTGGTCCTCCAAGTCCATTACGGAAATCTCCAACGAATTCACCAGTTCCGTTAACATCCTTCATAACAGCAACCTCAAGTAAACCAACGAAGGAAACAATCTGGGCAATACCGTATGGTGAAACAGCATCAGGTCCCCAAACGGCGGCAAATCCATTAGGGTATGAGTCGAAGGAATGTCCAGCGTAGTCAATGTTTCCGGCTAGATGAACACCAGCACGTGTGATAATGTTACCTAAGAAAGCAAGCTGACAGATACGTCCATGCTTTAATTCAATGTAACGAAGACGATCGAATCGTTCTTGGTCAGCATCATCCAATAATCCAAGAGGGTCAAAGAAACCAAGTGGTGGCTGAGCTCCTAATTCTCCCTCGAAAGCGTTAATTGCCGAGGTTGTCTTTGCAACAGGGGCAGGTGCGAAAGCTGCGGCTGAGGCAATAGTAGCGGCGATGATAGCGGACTTCATGGTTGATAATGGTTGTAGTAGTGATAAGTAGTTTGTGTGACGGAAGCAGTAAAAGATCTTGGGTTCAAGGATACCTTAAATTGCTCTTAAGACTAAAATAGAAACCGTTTGATGAGACGTGAGATTGGTGGTGGTGGTTAGTACGCTTGAGTAGTTGTAACTTTGCCGCTCCGCTACCTTACAAATCTTTGCTCGTGCTAAGAGGCGCTGGACGGTATAGGAGTAGTATATCAAAGTATCATCTAATTGGTATCATCATAGAATTGAGAATTGAATAAGGAGTTGCAAGTTGTTGCAAGCTGCGCAAGACTAAGTTGCAAAGATATTGCAAAGAGATAGATACGATGTCAGATAACAACAACAATAAGAGCAACTGGAAGCCGAAAAAAGGGGTTCCTGTAGAATTAAAAGGATTGATTTCACAGCCAAAGTTGAACGGTAGTATTGGTGTTATTATATCCAAATTCAATAAGGAGACAGGTCGATGGGGAGTTCGTCTAGACGATGGATCTTGTATCTCCGTCAAGCCATGCAATCTATCTGAACTAACGCCAAATAGGAAACTAGAGCTTGCCCTTAAGAAGCTTGAGAAGGCTGGTGGTACAGAAGAAGAAGTAGACGACGATGATGACGGCGAAGAAGATACTGGGAATATCGATCCTTTGCAATACTTAGATGAACTTTTGGCCGTAGGGGACGCTCGCTTTGATCTTGAGCACTATGATAAAGCTGCAAGTATATTCTACAGAGCATACTATATTGCTATGCACAGGAACAATGCGATCAATGACCCAGAATCTTTCCCTGTTGCACATAAGATGCTGCAAGCATATTCTAAATGCGAGGAAGAGTATCAAATCAAAATGGGACACAACATGGCTCAGCAAACATTAATGATGCCAGGTTGTCCACGATATATACTTCAAGATAAGAAAGATATTGAAGATGTAATGAGACGAAAAGGCATTGAAATTAGAGACATGATGGCAGATCTAAATATGAACATGGCGAATGTGGGCATGGGATTCTGATTTCTGAATATCTCTTGCTGCATAAGATAGAGGAGCAAGAGCTTGGCAGCTCTGGTCTATACAAGAAAAGGATAAAAGCTCAAGCTACTGTTGTAGAATCCGCACTGGGAGTATTCTATATTTAGGATGATATGTCTAGTTGAATGGCCATTGATTACATTTGTATCTTAAAATGTCTGTCTCTCTTCCCTCTTTCGTTTCTGTTGATAAGTATAGTTTAAGTAGATGTATGAGTAGCAGTGTCCAACACACATATACAAAGTAGAAAACAGTGAATGCTAAAATCCAAAGCTAAATTAAGTATGATCCCTACTCTATAATAACCTCTATTGTTGCGGGCTTTCTAGAGAGGTCTATTATAATCTCACGAAGTCATCAATGCAGTAAACAATACTGCATGATTGCAATCGTCACTTGTACCCGTCGTCAGTTCTTCTCCGGTTTAAGGTCTTGTTAGGGGCATTCTTTAGTATATAAATACCCCTTAGTTCTGCACTGCAAAAAAGTTTAGTGCTCTTGAAATATATATTTACATGAAACAGGAAGATGTGTGATATATAATATACATCCAATTTACATCTGTCCAACAATTGGAAGCTCTCCTCCAAGTTGTTCATGTACCATAAGTCCAAGAATTCCCATCATAGCAGCGCGGCCTTGGTTAAGCTCAACAGCACGCTTTTGTGCCTTCCACTCCTCAGTTTGCTTGTCCCAACCAAAGTCGAAACCATTACGGAAATCTCCGGCAAATTCTGATTCTCCTGTAACATCAGTCATAACCTTAAGCTCAAGGAAACCAATGAAGCATAGAGTTTGGATTAATGCGGCATTAGGGATAGCATCGGGACCATTAATAGCAGCAAGACCATTGGGGTATGAATCGAAACTACTGTTCAAGGTAATATCTCCTGGCAAGTGGTATCCAGCACGTGTGATAAGGTTACCAACGAAGGCAAGCTGGGAAACACGTCCATGCTTTAACTCAACATATCGAAGACGGTCAAATGTCTCTTGATCAGCACGGTCAAGGAAACCAAGAGGATCGTAAAATCCAAGTGGTGGCTGTGCACCAAGCTCACTTTCGAAAGCATTTAGAGCCGAGGCTGTCTTTGCAACAGGGGCAGGTGCGAATGCTGCGGCTGAGCCGATGATGGTAGCAATGATGGCAGACTTCATTGTTATATTATATAGAGTATATTAAGTAGAGTAGTTAGTAGTGATGAGTGTGTGTTTTTGATGAGCTTGGCAAATCTTAAAAGGATACTCTTCAACGAGGATACCCTTATGCATTAGCTATTAGTAAATGCATCCAGTACTCAAATTTACTAAAAGCTGTGTTCCGGAGGCAGAAAATATATTATGATACAAGTATAATTGTCTACCCGTGTAAAGTACTTTTTGCAAAAAGGATACAATATCTCATTTCACCATTCCCTGATTGTATCCAAAATCTGCTCACATAATAATTTATTATCTTCTACATACCCAGTAAGTACTACTACTCTAACAACAATATAACAATGAAGTCTGCTATCATCGCCGCCACCGTTGCATCTGCTGGACGATCTAGAAGTATATTAAAGTGTCATCTATGTGGTGGTCCGGTGACTTATCAAACTATCGAGGTGCGAGTAAAGATACATAATCCCAATACCCATTTTCCTTCTCTTTCAAAGCCCTTTGATAATGATAGTTAGATGTAGAATGGCCAATGAATATAATCAATCTCTTTCCCTGTCCATCTCCTCGTAGACCAAGCTCCTTCTTCATGCAGCGCTTAATCACTCTCACCATGAGTTGATTCTGCTTCTCCTGACGGGGAGTGTCGGTAATGTCTAGGGGATGTTGACGAATCGTGATCTTGCCTTTCGCCCACGGACGACACTCATTCAGCTCCACAGTTCGTTGATGCTGCTCATGTTCTGGATAACTGGACCTATCATTGTGGCCACGCTTGTCATCACATTCATATGATATATCATTATAAGGGCTTTCTGTAATCTCGGCATCTGTTCTGTATGGCAGTCCAAATACAAATTTGTCAATGCTTGAAACAGGGATGCCCGAGTCAAGTATATACTTGATACATCTATCCTCATATGTCATCCCTCCCGATGAAAGTCGATAGCACCGAGCACAACGATTCGTATATTCACCACATGATGATTGATTCGCTAATCGCGGTTCACGACCGCAGTCTATGCATGAAATCCAAGGACAGCATTCTGTGCATTGTATGTGTGGTGAACCAAAACCATGAGGGCAACTGTTACATTCACCACAAGTTCTGTGTTCTTTATTGTGTTGCACACAGTAACGTGTCCATTTTGAACGATTCCTCTCTTGCTTCTTATAAAAGAACATGTAATGATCCTGCCATTCTGATCCATCTTTACCCTTGATTCGTGTGATTCTAATCATCATCTGTCTTTCCGTGCCATTTCTACTAGTAAGAAGAGGATCACTGAACTCATGTTGGCCTACTTCAACTACCAATTGCTTATTATCAAAAACTCTACTTGATTTCAATTCTTTTGGGAGAGCAGTGATACATTGTTGCTTGAGACCAACGCTGCTTTCGTTATCAACTAAATCGAATTGACATTTCTCACTGATCAGCCTATCTGCAAGTTCTGATTCATTCATTATTGTTGAATTACTTGTTGAGTATCCCTCAAGTTCTAAGCGGCTGAGGAGCTCTGCGCATGACAGTATGACTTTCCCCCCTCTCCTTGCATCATCTAGTAATGATTGACTGCATCCAATTCCGGCAATAAGTATATCTGCATCCCCAAAGGATGTATGCATCTTTACTTCTGATGCTCCGGCATTTACTAGCATACCCTTACACTTATCTTGGGATATGCCGTGCGCATTAAAGCTACCCGAGATACGAATTCTTTTCCCTCTAAACAATTCATGGCTAATTGAGGAAGGTGATACGATGTTTGGCGGTACATCATTTTCATCTGCATCACTAATACAATTAATATCATTACAATTAATCCCCGCTGGACAACCAAAACTAGCCCATTCCGATGGAAGAGGTGGTATAGAATGGTAATTAGTTTTGGGGGTGGAGTTATCATCTTCCTCTCCCGCCAACTCCTCTTCTGAATCCTCACCGCCAGAATCATCACTAACTGCACTATAATTGTTTAGTTTATTTATTGAGTCGGCACAATCATCACCAGTATATTTTTGTAATGAACGTGCTAGCGAATCTAATATATCATTGCATTGTGCCTAGAGATGTTGATGTTGAAGAATTATGGAAATAAAATGAGAAAGATAATAAATAACAGCATCCACAAAATATAACAAACTATAACCTACCTCAACTGGACACTTATTTCCCGTTCCTAAATTGTATCGAAGTGATTCAATTAATTTATGTAGCGGCTGTTTATCCTCATCTTTTACTGAAGTATATTTTGATGAATGATCATTACCCAATCTATTATCAACACATTTTTTAGTGCCATTATTATCCCGTTGATTTATTATATTATCACGATAATTCTCATCACGCCTCTGGCGTTTAGGAGGATGTCGTCCAACATCATCGTCTTCATCACAATCTTTTTGTTTATGATTATTCATATTGCCAGTATCAATTGTTTCTTATAATACTATCACAGTTAGATTCGATAATCAATTCCATCAACTCAACAAATTATAATATATAATGTTAGTAGATGTTAGTGTTGGTAGTATGGTAGGTTAATATTGGAGCTCCAATGACGGCCTTAGTGCTGTTGATTAATAACGGTTGTTTTATCGTATGGTATCCTTTTCTTGCCAGCTGTCGCATGTCGTATGAGAATTTGCGATGAGAATTTGCTAACTACTCTCATAATTCATAATATACTACATATCGTAAGCAT
>Ga0214480_100946_pt1 | contig 13757 bp, 8 predicted proteins | sample M1_20Mar14CPVII9_3_FD_165042 | JGI IMG/M metagenome (GOLD analysis project Ga0214480, IMG submission 165042) | Marine eukaryotic communities from Monterey Bay, California, United States - M1_20Mar14CPVII9sort6BwellE17 | ecosystem: Environmental > Aquatic > Marine > Unclassified | place: USA... | reverse complement strand
AACGATGCATCTCTTGCTTCCCATATCATTGACTTGCTTTCCATCGTATTTATTCATACGGAATGCTCACGAGGTATCCTGGCTAAGATCACATCCGATGCACTTCATTCTGTTTATACCATGAGTGTTGGGAAGGCTAATATGCCATACATGTTCTTCAAGCTCAACTCTATCTTACTAGAAGACACTGAACACGATGAGAGTGATGGTTCATCATTTGTCAAGGATTCATTCACACCATTGATCCAAACTTCAAACATGCTGTCGAAGGCCAAAGATCCTTTCACATCAGTTTTTGTTCACAACTTGATGGCACACTGGAGTGCACTCATACTCGAGGGAGCAAGTCAATTCCATTGCCTTTCTGAAATGGTAGATGCTCTTGATTCATTCCTTTCAACTTCCTTCCGAAGATCAAAGCAATCACTTCCTTCACGGAAACACAATATGCTGCCTGGTCTCAATGAAAAGACTTACACAGCTCTTTTTGAGCTACTACTTCATATGATCAATGCGTCATTATCTCTAGGCAAGCCTCGTCGTAGTAATAAGAAGAAGCGCTCTTCCAATGGGAGGAATCAAATAGATGGGCCGTATAGACAAGTAATTTGGCCAATGGAAGTATTTGGCAAACTAATTTCAATCTTTACTTCCAACCATGTGTTCTTTCCACAACGGGTTGTACTTGCTACTATCAAAAGTTCGGTTTTGATGATTCGAATTGGTGACTATCAATTACGACGATGTGTTCAGTGGCGAACCACCCAACCAACACAAATGGGGATAGGTATGGACTATGCGGCAGTAGAGCTACTTCAGCCACTCATTGATGTATCTTCACATTGTATTGGTAGTATAATTTCATTCTGCAACACAATGAAAGGTCACCGGAGAAGTGGTGTTGGAAGAGGTTTGGACAGCACTTACAAACACAACAAAGCAATTGCAGGTCTGCTATACCGCAGTGAAGGCATCAAAGAGACCTTGCAGAGTATTTGTCAATCTCAAGATCTAACGTTTCCTCAATTTACTTCCCAAGTGTTTATTTCTCCAAGTCGAATGAAGAGACGTGGCGATGTTGACGATAATACAAGAAGGAAGAGGCATCGTGGTAATAGAGAGTTAACTCCTCGAAGAAACAATATCCGATCACCATTTTCAAGTGTGCTTGAATCACTTGATGGATCGAGTGGTAAACGAAAGAAGTTGACGAAAACCACCACTGATATGGATTCAGATTCAGAATACTCCCAGAAAAGTGCCGAAGATAATGACGAGTCAATGAAAGGCTCAGATTCGGACTCCTTTGGAGTAGTTGGAGAGTGGTAGCCGGCAGCGCTTCTTCAAGCTGATTTCATGCTCGAGAAATGTCCTTATGGTATAAGTCTCAACCAGAAGACTAATTGTGTGATGTCCTGGGGTTCTCATTTCTATCATCTCCTTTCATGCTGCCCTTTGTTGAGCTCATAATACAACCAAAAACAATATAGATATCAAGCTAAAGTAACTAAATAACACTATCATCATATAATAAGAACAACAGTCTGCATTATGCTATCAAATAAAACAGTTGTGGGCGTCACGCCCATCTTGAGACATGCTAGTCGTCAACTCCCTGCATCATCAGTGGCCTTGACAAGAATCATTTCGACATATACTAGCAACAGGAATAGTAGCAGTACCGCATCTTTGAAGAATACAATACCACATTGCGTCCAAGCTAATGCCTCAATTCGACCAGTTTCAGTATCTTTCAATCTAGCAATGAATCGTCGCTGGCTATCTTCTCATCCACATTCAATTTGTGGTAGTATCGATGTCAATATTACAAAAGATCTATCACCAGAGAAATTTGATGAGGCATATAAGTACATTTATACGCAACACAATCACCAACACGGTCCATGGCTAAAAACTCTTCACACAGCAGAAAGTGTATTAAAGGGAATTCAAAACCCTCGCATCCTTGTCCTTGGCAGTGGCCATGAGCCATCTGCAACATTAGCTTCAAACTTCCCAGATTCAAGCGTTGTCTCTGTACATTCAACTGCCAAGCACCTAGATTGGGCGTCTGAGCATTTACTAGATCAATCAAATGCATCCACATTGTTAGTACCTTCAATGGAGAACCTTAATTTGTTTGATGATGGTAGCTTTGATTTGATTGTTAGCATTTACATGCTTGAAAACCTTAAACACCCGGAGAAGTGTCTAAAGGAGATCCATCGCTGCCTCAAGCCGGGTGGATCGTTTGTGGCTGCAGTTTGGGAGCACTTGCCTGCAGATATCTCAGGTATGTATTGTTGACGCATAATTTGCATGATTCTAATTCCCATGGCATGCCATATGAGCTGCCTTCTCTAACCATATATTCTTCTTTTCTATATATCCCAGCTGATATCATCTTAAGGAGGGCATGTGTTGGCCAGAAGCAATGGCGTAGAGGTGATGATGGCCGAGATGTGGTTGAAGGTGGATATGCATGCCCAGTTCGTAGCAAACACCCAATGAGCCTTGGTAAACCTCGTCTTCTTGAATCTATGCTTACAGAGGCCAAGCTACCAGTCGCAGAAGTAACAACCGATGAGTACCCTCTTCATTTAGGCAGCTCAAAACGCATGGCATTCAAAGCACTGGCTCTCCCAATCCAATCCGAGTTACAAGTTTTGAAAGACACCAACCACTACCATTCTGATGAAGCAGCAGAGGCATTCAACGATATCCTAGAAGAAGGGTACATGGTCAAGCAACACGATGATGGGAATATGGAGGTACCAAACAATGTTTACAAGTATGTAGTTGCAAGACGAGAGTTTGAAGATGGTGATTCAAAGTTTCAACCACACAAGAGTGGAGGTCGTCATCATATCAAGGTTAGTGATATTCCCAAGTAGGAGATTGTGGTTGCATCATAAAGTAGGACATGTAGTCATATCTTGTGTAGATATCTTCACTTCTTCTTCTTCCACCAATCATATTCTGTAAAATCATCCTTTATAACTGTCTCATCATTTTGTAATACTGCATTTGCTAACCATTTGCCAAAGATACCATGATAGATGAGTCCCCTACTACTGAGTCCGGTGAAGATCCATGCTTCCTTTGGACTTGAGTTCAATCGTCCAATTATTGGCATTCGTCCATACTTTCCTCTATTACTTTGCATTCTACTACCTGTAGTTAATCTATCAACTTTACCATTCTCCCATATATCTTTAGCAAAGTCGTTCGTTCTACTCTTCAACTCATTAACTACTTCTTCTGGGGTGAGAGCCTCTTCTTTGAACTCGTGTGTAGCACCGATTACAACTCGATCATGTGTACTATTCTCATTTTCTGATGGTAACGGAGATATATACTTGCCACATAATAATGCTTCCTTCTTGTTATCAGCTTTATTTTTGATTGACATTTCAATTGATTGACCACGAACTAGTTGTACTGGTAGCTGCTCATCTTTTTCTATGTTGATTAGATTGTCTTGTATAATGTTCGCACCTGCTGACAGTATAACTGCATCATACTGTTTGCTGTTCAATATATCTTTCATATCTGGGGTTTGTGTTGCATCATCTATAGATGAATCAATAAGCTTCCAGTTTATACTTCCACTGGTATGCTTTGCTTTCATTTTACATTCTGTCAACAATCCTTGTAGATACGTTGGTACATGAATGACCTTACATCCATTATGAAGCAATATACCACCCATCATTGAATCAGAATCTATATCAAATCTATCTCTCATATCCTCTCTTGACATCCAAGTTGCCAATTCTGGATACATTTCTGCTGTTTGCTGTAATTGTGTTACATGCTTATCATTCAATGCAAGACGGTATAAACTAGATCGGACAATACATTGCGGCTGATGCTTTGCTGCCATTTGTATCAAATGATTGGATGTATCCAATGCTAGCAAACCAAAATGGATAAGTTTACCACGAGGTGAGAATGGATGTATAAGACCACCAGCAACTGCAGAGGCACCACCTTGTCCTACTTTTTCTTTATCAAATATTGTGATGTGTATTGGATGATTTGATGACATGTCAAGTAAGTGATAGGCGGTTGACAAACCAGCCAAACCACCACCGACTATTGCAACATTTGTCATGGATGACGATGATGACTTGATGTCATCAATACTACCGTCTCTCTTACTGGAGAATAGAGAGTACGATGATGTTTGATGGAAAGATTTGCAAATCTTCGAATTATAATTATGATGGTAAGTTACAAAAGCAGTGCCACGCCATCTACCACTACCTCGAAATATGTTGCAAATAGGTATCATACCTTGACATAGAACCGTTTTTGCAAGAGATATAATGACGAGCAGCTTCGAATACATCATCATTGCAACACATCAATGTCACGCTCGGCAGGCGCAGCAAAACGTCACGGGCCCACAACAAAGAGGTAAAGAAACCTCTTCTGCTCCATTGCGTTGCCATTATTATGATCAGATAGTATAGCTATTACGCTAATCAATATATAGAATTGACTTCAACCATGATAACCAGTCATACCAACTCAACACTAACAAATACTCGCATTTCAGAGATTTCGAATTTCCACTCTCATAAAATTTTGACATCCGCCGCCCGCCGCGGGGATTTGAAAGAGCTACTAGAATACTACCGTTGCTCCCTCTATCGGCACCTTATTACCTGTTCAATCTCTCTACGTTGTTGCGCTCATTTCTGCGATTTACGGCGTTGTTTACCGGTCTTCAGGCGATCAGTATCGACAGTGAACACATCTTGTGCACAAATTTTCCACATCCATTTTAATTGCAATTACATAGTTACCTCCTCAGTACATAATTAAAGTATATCAATTAGCAGCGTAATAATAATAATAATGTCGTCTAACAACAATAACAACAATAATAATGATGATGATGGCGGGGGGAAATTGCCAGCAGAAGCAATGTCAAAGAGTGCCCAAGATATTGCCATGAAGATGTTACAAGATGCAACCTTCAATATGGCTACTACTATGATGGCCCAAGCTGCTGCAGCTGCACCATCAATAGCTCCCCTCCAACCTCCTTTACAAAGTACTCTCAATGATACAGCAGAACTTGCAGCAGCACAAGTTAATCCCGAGGCTACCGCCGTGTCAGTACCTCAATCTCAACCCGCTGTAAATAATAATTCTGAAGTTGTCAATCCTACTACTGAAGTTGAAGAAGAGAAGGAGGCAGCTGTACCCTCAGATGAAAATCCAGACGGTACATGGAATTGTACAAAGTGTGGCTTTATCAATCCACCAGCAAAAACACGTTGTGCCAATGATAACGCACCAAACGGACGGTGTTTGTCCTGGCGTGGTGGTAAACGAAGTCCTGCTAAGTGGAAAGTATTACCAACACAATCAATTGGCGATTCGAAAGCTGACGAGGGTGGTGGTGGACATGCAACTCGTGGACGTACCTCGGGTAATCGTAAGACTTATAGTGATGGTAAGAAGGCATATCAACTTGATGATAATGATGAGGAGGAAACAAGTACAAATAAACATGGAACACGGGGGAGTAATCGTAAGAAAACACCCAGTAGTAAAGAGAAGAGCAAGGCGTCAGCATCATCAAGTACAACTTCTCGTCCTAGAAGTGGTTCTAAAACAAGTGCATCCAAACAAACTAATTCACAATCCAAATCGAATAAAAAACCAAGTCCACCCAATACTAATAATAAACCACCACCTTCCAAGGAAAAGGGGGAACCAAAGCCTCCAGACAATCCACTATTGGGTGATCCAAAGGTAGTACCCGCAGTCCATTCCATCATTCACTTACTACAAACATACGGCCCATTATCATATGAACAATTAAAGTTTAATATGGTACCACAATTGGTACCCCCTACCATTAGTCCTGCAAATGAAATTAAACAAGTTGTACCACCCAAGACATTACCACCACCTAAATTGGGACAATTACAAGCAGTCGAGAAAGAACGGGAGGCTGAAAAGGAAAAGGAACGAGAATTAAAAAAGAATGAAATACGTCCACCGAAAGATAAGTTACAAAAAGTGTTAGATATATTATATGAATTGGGTATTATTCATATAATTGATAAGAGTAAATTAAAACAAGAATCGGATGTTGATTATGCTACAGGGGGTGCTACTCTTGATGATGTTGAAAAGGATGCTGAAAGTGCTGCTACTAAGAAACAACCCGACAGTATATCAAGCAACAGTGAATACAACCCAACAGCTGAAACATTTGTAAAGGCATTTGAGGATACCAATCCAATTTATTGCTTTGGTGGTGGTGTGCCACGGATGGATTCGATCATGCCATCACGAATTCTTACTGAAATTAAACAAACGGGAGAAGAGGTATTACGGATGAAACAACGGGTTGAAATATTGAAGAAGACATTGATGTTGGTTGATAAGGAGAGTAAGGAAGGTGTTGGAGGTGAGAGTAGTGCTAAACCGGTGGTTGATGCCGCTGCCACCACCGCTGAAACAACTATGGAAGTGGAACAACCTGACAAGCAACTTCCCAAGAGTGAGGTTACACCTGAACAGCATGCCGTTAATACCCTCAAGCAATTATTCCAAGACCATCCCGAGATTGTCAACGATCCAGTATACGCTGCGGCATTACGCATGTTCAGAATTAATGTCGGTAACAAGATTGATCATCATAAGATATATGTTGATAATGGTGCTGAAGTTGCAATGATTACAGATAAAATCTTACTTGGTGGAGATAATACGGGAAATAAGAAGAAGCAAGGTGCCGCCTCCTCAAACCAAGAGTCTCAAAGGGGATTGAAGAGGAGTGCCTCAAGTGATAGTGCGGGAGGAAAACGAAAGAGACAGAGGAAGAAACAAGTCAAGCAAGGTCGTCCGGCTAAGCCCAAACAAGCCAGGAAGAGTAACTCAAGTGATAGTCTGAAGAGCTCCGCCATGAAGAGTGCTGCCAAGAGTGCTGCTGCTACCACAGATAGGCACAACGAGGAGTGGGGCTCTGGGGTAATATGAATAAGGGATATGGATGTTCTACTTGGGGTGAATTAAATGTAGAATATATGGTTAGCAACTGTCCTTACAATTCTTACAATATAGACTTATATTTAGGATACCCCATAGTGAGTCTCTCTCTCAACCCTTTCAGCTACTTCTCATTTACATCAAATCACTAATGTTGGCCGGCATCTCTTGAATCCGGGTACTGTAGAAGTGTTCAATGTCTCTTAATGTCCGTCCATCTTCATTCTTCACAAAGTTAATAGCCACACCCTTCCTACCGAATCGTCCCGACCTACCAATTCTATGGATATACAATTCTCTATTCATAGGCAGGTCGTAACAAATGACCAAACTAACCTGCTGTACATCAATGCCCCTACCCCATAAATCAGTTGCAATTAATACCCTAGAACTACCACTACGGAACTCTTCCATAACGCGTTCACGATCTTCTTGTGTCATATCTCCATGTATGGCTGACACTGTAAAGTTAGACTCCTTCATTTTACCAGCCAACCAATCAACTTTTTGTTTTGTATTACAGAATATAACAGCTTGTGTCACTGTTAATGTGTCATACAAATCACATAGTGTATCAAACTTCCATTCTTCCTTCTCAACAGCAACATAGAATTGTTGAATGCCTTCCAAAGTTAATTCATCTCGTTTAACTAGGATACGTATTGGGTCATTCATGAATTTTTTTGTCATATCCAATACCTCGACAGGCAATGTCGCACTCACTAATACAACCTGTGTACTTGATGGTAAATATCGATAAATATCATATATCTGTTCTTTAAATCCTTTATTTAACATCTCATCAGCCTCATCAATAATAAATGCCTTGAGTGATTTGGTTGTTAAATCACCCCTTTTAATTAAATCATAAACACGTCCAGGCGTGCCACTAACAATCTGACATCCACCTTGTAATACTTTCCGATCATCACCTAAACTCTTCCCACCAATACATGCATGACATTTAATACTCATAAAGTCCCCTAAGGAGGTGACAACTCTATATGTCTGTTCGGCTAATTCACGTGTTGGACTTAGTATTAATACTTGTGGATCCTTACCACTACGTTCATCTAATAATTGTAATGCTGAGATACTAAATACTGCAGTCTTTCCTGTACCTGATTGTGATTGTGCGATAACATCGCGACCGCAGATTATTGGCCGTATAGCACGTTGTTGTATTGCACTTGGTTTTTCAAATCCATAGGCATAAATTCCACGAAGTAGTGTTGGTTTTAGTGACATGGAATCAAATGTTGGACAGGGTGCTGTGTCATCATTTTTCTTAGAGCGCTTTTTATTATTGTTATTGTGTGACGATTCTTTATGTCTATGTCGTCTTGATGAACTTCTACCAAATTCATCTGCTTCTTTATCATCATCATCATCTCTGTGCTTGTGTTTATGTCGATGCTTTTTGTTGTAGGGCGAGTCTCCATGACCACCGTCGCGATCTCTACGATCTCTATGCCGATGTGATGATGATTTTGGCATGTTTTTGTATTACGATAATATGATATAATAGTACTACCTCTAGCCCACTTCGTGATCCTATGGTCGTCGATATGGAAATCGTCGTGCTTTAGCTTTATTAGATTTAGCTTTATTAGATTAGATTTATTAGATTTAGCTTTATTAGATGATAATATGAAGTCCTAAAGTATTGCATGCAGTACGATAAGGTAGATATTATGAGAGTGTGAAAATGGTTGGCTGTGAATTGTGAAAAATTTCAAAGAACATTTAAGCCAGGTACAAAAGAATTCCTGAACCTTCCAGTTAGCGTGGACTCCCAACGAGTATTCGCCAAATTTGTGTAGGGCTCATCATATTGAGATAAACAATGTTAGCAATACTGTTTCTAACCCATTTTTACATGTAGAATCCAATTCTGACAACTATTTGGGGCTCTATATCACCTAGGACCTAGTACTTAGCTCTAAGCGAATCTCATTTTCACCAGTTGGGAGTCCACGCTAATTGAAAGGTTCAGGAATTCTTTTGTACCTGGCTTATTTATCGCAACTCTTACCACAACAAGGCAACGTAAAACCAGTTTGGTATACCGTCAGTTCAGTTTTTAACGCTCTTTCCACATTGTAGTTTCATTATATATCGGCGTTGATTTAATTTAATCAACCTGTGAAAAAGATACAGTATCCTTTGATACAATCCCGATCGATTGATATTGATTGCAATATAATAATATATATTACTTAATATAATGGGCGCAGGAAAGAATAAATCACATCGCAAAAAGCGCATAAGTAAACATGTTATTCAAGCCGAAGAACGGAGAAAGCAGACTGAGGTTGAGAAGCAACTACTTTTAGCCGCTGAAAATAGTACATCATCTACACCATCTCCATCAACACCCTCAACAACCCCAGAAGAAAAGACAGAAACAACAAACAATGCAAAAACTAAAGATCCAGAAGAGGCAGCTTCCTATCTAACACTATGGAAATATGATCAAACAAATAATACCAAATCATGGAAGTTCAATAAGAATACTCAATCTTGGCTACAAAGACACATGTACGAGGGCAATAAAGTATCAAAAACAACATTTGCAACGCTAGTTGACTATCTAACACAAGGTGGAGATCGATTAATATCACGAGTTGAAGAGGATGCAAAAATGCGTGCCCGAAGATATAAAGAATGGGAAAAGAAGAAGGAGAATTCAACTACTGGAGAAACAAAAGAGGAGAGCAAATCGATATCACCTGATGATATAACTTGGAACAATTTAGATGATCATGACAAAAGGAAGGAATATAAAAGGGCAAGAAAAGTTTTAGATTCAATCAAGGCAACAAGAGAAGAAACTAAAGATACCGAGGCTTAGATAAAGCACAGAAGATTATTTCTATTTTAAGTTTAAAACAACCATATTATCCGCAAAACCGCTTCTTTTCTATTGATCTTTATTTTCATCTACAATGTTTCATTCCGCGGTCGTCTTTGTAATTCTGATGTGCGCGCACCGCTCATTTCTATATTGTTCTCTTCGGTAAGACTATTGGAATCAGATCTGGTGTAATCATCGTCTCTATGTCTACCCCCTTCTTTCTTTTGTTTGTCAAATATCTTGTATAATTCCTTCTTAACAAAGTGAGATACTAAACTCATACTAATGATACTCAGAATTAAGCCAAATAGTACCATTTTTCTATGTGTTTCCTCATCCACACCCATCTTCTTACTACTGCTATCCCCGCCTCCTTCTACTCCTGACGATGCGTCTTTTCCATCTTTCGTATTAACATCATCATGACTAAAGAATGTGTCAGTACTAGCACCAATTAATACATATAATAACATCAACGGTAATGCACCAATCTTTGCCATTGCAAATTTAACAAGTGGCATACTCGTCGTACCAATCATATAACTAACAGGTCCCAATGGTAATATCGGTGTCAAGTACAATAGACACATAATCTTAAACCCATTATCACTAACGGCAATATCAATAGCATCAAATAATGGATACTTTCGTCCCCACTTGCGTACTTGATTCCGCATTATATATCGTCCTAATATAAAGCAGGAACAACTCCCGAATAATGAGCCTGCCATGCTCGTGAATGTCGCCATGAATACACCACCCACCCATCCGTAGGCTAGTTTATAAATGTACCCCCCACCTAATGTTAACGGCGTACCTGGTAATAAAAATATAACACATAATCCATAAACGAATATAAATGCAGCGGCACCAGTACCAGGATGTTCTTTCACCCAAAGTAGAAAGGCATGTATTGCATGCGTGCCTAATAATCGTTTGTCAGGTGGTGAATGTATAGTATCATATATTAAACATAGTGCAAGTAATGATGTTATTGTTATTATAATTGGTTTGATATATGATACTATTCTACTAGTACTATGATTGCTACTTTCTGATATTACTGCTGTATTATTCATAGAAGAAGTTATTGTTGTTGTTGTGTCTATATCACTACCTTTTCTAGTAGTAGGTTTATTTATGAATTGACTTTTTATTATTGGTTTCTTATTTCGTTTATAATTCCTTGGTCTACTTTTTAAATCAGCATCATTATCTAAAAGGTTTAGAAAGTTACTAAGTCCACCACTACTGCCACCACCATTATTGTTTGGGGAGTTATTGTCGATGGTGTCGTTCGACTGTCCACTTTCAACATCCGGCGTTTGACGACCTGAATTTCTTCTGTTCATTATGATATCTATGATACGATATACAGCAATATAAAAGCAGCGCGGCGGCAATCCGTCGGCTCAATATGCAATCTAGGCTAAGTCTATTACTTAGATCTAACTACTGCTAAGTATCTTCCTATGAAAACGTGGAATAAATGAAAGCTCATAACCTTATGCAACACAATTTTAAGTTTGTCCAAACAAACGTTTCCACTACGCCGACCAGCCTCCTAATAACATACAATGGCAAAATCTACACCAGCAAGGAAGCGCAAGGCTACTAACGATGATATCGACGAATCGTCTGAAGAAGAGGGTGATAGTTCCTCATCTTCTGACAGTGAAATGAGCGAAGGCAACTCCGATGATGAAAATAACGATAATATGGATGAAGATTCAGATGATAATGATACCGACTTAGAACCAACTACTACTAAAACACCAGCCAATAAACAAACATCATCATCAAAGAAGAATAAAACACCAAACTCATCCGGTATGAAAATGCGTAGTGGACGTAAGAAGAAACGCAAAAAGTCAATAAGTCCAAAAAATAATAGCACACTTGGTGCACCTTCTACTGCTAAGAAGAAGAGGGGTACTACTAACAATCCACGTAAGCGTGCTAAAAAGAGTACTTCTCTGGATAATGACGACGACGAGGAGGATAGTGTTTTTGCCAATGGTGGTAAAAGAAATGGTAAAAAGACAGCATCCAAATTAGTAAACGATAACTCATCTGAGGAAGAGGAGGAAACTCATACCAAAAAGAAGAAGGGTAACCGTAGAAAGTCTGTAGGATTTGATGCTACAACTAAAAAGAGTACTGGTAGTAGGAGATCAGCAATTGATGAACCCGTACTCGATAAAGGCATGTGTATTCACCTTCCCAGTTTGTATCCACGGCAATGGCAATAGAGTTCAGTTTAGGTACATTCTGACCATCCAACGTTGTTGGTATTGCAAATCTCTGTATACTTGGTCCAACATTGTTAAATACAAACGACCCCAACTCCCAAGGCTCACCAAATGCACCTGTATCCATAAATCCAAGTACACGGAATTCCTTCATTGCACTCGAGGTCGGATCAGATGTAATAGTTTGAGGGATATGTTCTACCAAAACCTCGGATACTGATATAGCTGAAGGTAGACTTATAGTCAGTGTTGCATAATCACCAATCATATCGCCACTACTTCCTCCTCCAGCTTGTCTCCTAGTTCGAGAACTAGATTGTTCATTTGTAAATGACCAACATTGTCCTCTCGTGTGCATGGGAAAAGTAGGAACCAAAGCTGCCTCAGGAGGGTGTCCGTAGAAGCGTAACTTGGTGTATGCCAAGACACGGTTAACTAATGGTAAAGTTTCATATAAAGAATATGACGTGGAATATGGCCCTCGTCGTATCACTTGTGCACCATTAACAATCGAGGCATAGTCAAACTTGCCTGTTCGATCGGCATCTTCTATTTCGAGTAGACGATCAATGTCTGTTACTGCATCCTTAAAGGTGTATACTCCATCAGTGTTTGAAGGGGACGATTTGCCAAAAGAAGAAGGAATAGTAACCTCATCAATCGATGGAGGGTTTTCATCCACTCCCCTTTTATGCAACTCCTCGCCAATAACTTGTTCTAACCACTGTTTGGCATGAGATGAAGCCCCGGTTGGTCCAATCAATGCCTCACTCGTTGATTGAGCCAATGTTACTAAACTCTGGTATACATTCTTGGCATCCTCTATTAAAACAGGAGAATCACTAGCAATATTTAGCGCATCGACATCAATACCACCCACAACCTCGACGGTATCCTCCTTGCCGACTTGTGAATCAGACTTCACTTGTTTTGTGGGGATAGTATTATAATCTATACCCTCACATCCTTCTCCGGGTACAGATATCTTAGACATATCCAATACAGTTGCATCGGATTTCATCATTGATACCTTGGTAAGCTCATCCATTGCCTTATTCACTTCCTCGGGACTAATATCACCATTGGCAAATGCATCCATTGCCTCCTCTAAAGCAACTAATGCCCATTCCCATTCTAATAATACATTTTGCTTCTCGATGATACTTGCTAATATCTTATTAACGCTTTCGTCCTTTTTTTGCTGTTCGTTGTCGTCATTTTTCGTTTCGCCAAAGGCAACATGAGGATAATCCTTCATCCAACTTGTCATAGTATCATCTACTACCTTCATCATCTTATTCATTTCTTCCATAGATTTGTCAATCTTTGTTATATCATGTGTATTCATGCGTTCAGCACGGTATGTTGCACGTGCATTGGCAATAAGGTCTGGATCTGGTTGTGTAATTGTGACGATTTCAGGTGTTGTTGTTGCTGCACCTTCGCCATTATTATTGTCGTCGGTTGTCTCCGAAACAGTATCAGTGATGATCGTAGATGGTGTTTCAATACCATATAATTCACTCAACTTGATACTTTGTGATCGTACATTAAACAGAGACACATTGGCAATATTACCAACTACAAAGCAAAGAAATAATACGAAGAACCAACCCTTTGTATATAATACT
>Ga0214480_100945_pt1 | contig 13757 bp, 11 predicted proteins | sample M1_20Mar14CPVII9_3_FD_165042 | JGI IMG/M metagenome (GOLD analysis project Ga0214480, IMG submission 165042) | Marine eukaryotic communities from Monterey Bay, California, United States - M1_20Mar14CPVII9sort6BwellE17 | ecosystem: Environmental > Aquatic > Marine > Unclassified | place: USA... | reverse complement strand
AAGAAGCACTTAGTCACTATGAGTAGTTGCAATTTCTATGTGTAAGTTGATACTTTAGCTCTTTATTTTGATAAAGATAACTTTAGGGGTATCTTTGTGACAATTTAACTAAAAATAGCATACTATATTGGGGTTGGTGTTGCAATGAATATGGTGCACACGGAGAATGAATAGAGCAAAGTCAATACCACATAGATGATGCATAATATCATGAAATCATTTGGTCGAAGTAGGAGGTCGAGCCGCCGACGGCTAAACTTTTCAAGTATAATAATTTCTTCTTATTGTTCGGTTGTACCATCTTTGTTAAATATATTGATAATGTATGCCACCGTTGTTGTCGGTTTTGCGCCAATGAAACAACATCATAATCACCTAATAGAACATTCATCATTCCCAAGTAATATGATATCACCACAACGAACTACTGTTCATCAAAGGTACCACACATCACAAACAAGAAGACCAATATCATTGCATGTCTCGTGGTTTGATAAATTTCATCTCCCATATGGAGTCAATACAACAACAAATGATAATGATGATGTAGAGTTATTAGAAGCTCTGTTACCTACTTTACCAACTCCTGAAGATAAGCGCAGAGTTATGGAAGGTTTTCAACAAGCACGGTTATCTGAACAACTACGCCTTTCTAAGAATAAGAATGGAATTAATGAACAACCAAAGTTTTTGGCAGATGACGAGAATACTGTATCAAGAATGGCGGATCTGTTTCAACAGGCGCGATTGTCTGAGCAATTACGTTTGTCGAAAATTAAGGGTGTGTACCCATCAGAAGTAGATGAAGGTATAAATATTGACGATGATATGATGAGTGATGAAGAGTATGATAAAGTAGAAATGTTCCAACGAGCTTTGCTTGAGGAACAATTGAAGATACGAAGATTACAAAGGCAGAAACGACAAGAGCAACACAGGTTAGTAGTTAGCAGTTCTGAATCAATTGAGAAGGCCATGAATGAATATGAAATAGAAAAGGAAATGCATCAGATGGCGACAATGGTGCATGAGAACGAGACATTTGATGAGGGTGAGATAGATGATGGTACTAATGGAGATGATGATATTGATTCAGCCTCGGTTATACTTTCGAATCCATCCACAAATGATATTGATAATGATGGCAATAGTAAAGCATCTGAAGGGGAATTATTATCAGTTAATGAGACGGAGCCATCACATCAATTAGATACTCAGCTGGAAAAGCTGCACCAAATGATTGCATTTGCAACGTCTCCATCGGGGCTCGACAATAGTGCTGCCACACAAAGCGATACGACCAATAATGCATCGGTCTCTCTGCAGACATTTTTATCAACAACATACCTACCTTTACAACCAAGGGAAGATGCATCAGTATTATCCCTTGCCCTTGCACCCATGGCACATCTTCTGTCTTCCGTGTTTCTATTTGGGGCAGCTTTATTTTACGGAGTAATGGCAGTATTGGATATGATCATGAATGACACTAATACTCGAGCATGTCTAAGAGAAACTAGATCTGTGATGAAATGTTGTTTTAGATATGTCTTTCCACAGTCCGGAATGAAGAAATTACAAGAAGGCGTAGCCAAACGAACAATCAAGGCATTTCAAATATCCCTTGTTGCATCTTTTTATGCCCTCCAAGGCGTTTTCGTTCGAGCTGCCAGGCAAAGTAAGTATAGACATGAATGTGGAAATGCTGCAACGGGAGCTCTCCGATACCTCGTTTATGCATTACGATCAGTGAAGGTCATTTGGAATCGAGTGACAAATAAAGTGAGAAGATCGTTTCATGTGAGTGAATTACAGAGCAAGCCCAGCCTAACAGCGGCCAATGATATCGTGGGAAGACATAAGATAAAGGCACGTCTAAATCAAGTATATTCTGGTATAAAAGAAAAGTTCTCCGGGCAGAGAGAGGAGACGGGGTATCAACATGATATGCAACCAGTTGAATTAAGCGAGCAGAAACTTCGGTTAAATCAAGACAGGATAGTGTTGGAGCGTGACAAGCTTCAACTGCAAGAAGCTCAACGACTGTTGGAACTTGAGAAAAGTAAATTACTAGCTGATGGATTGAATGTTATGGCCTGGTATGCCGCAGTGGAAGACAAGATAGGTAAGGAGGACGAGAAAAAGAAGCGATGGTGGCGTAGAAGTAGAAGCTAGATGTTTCTATTTGAGTATGAGAAGTGGAGTTGTATATATGTTCATGTAAAGAGTTGTGTATATGTTGAGGAAGAGTGTTAATGTATTTTCTAATGTAAAGTACAGTGTCATTACGTGCAATGCAGTAGCATATCCTCGTAAATATACCCACTCCGTATCGATTTATTTTCATTTGTTTGTATGGTGTAGGTATTAAGTACTGTCATTTTCAGCTGAGCGTTATTTTCACTCTCCTCCCCAAGCGTCTAGTTCAGCAACAACTTACAATATGAATAGGTTTAGACTCGAAGACGATGACTCGTCATCTGTCTCTCAGCAGTCTGGTGCTAGTCTAAAACAAAGAAGAAGCATCCAACTTCCGTCAATGTATTCACCGGCATCCAATGCTTCTAATAAGAATGACAATGACAGTACATCTTCACCTGTAAACAATGCCAATGCTAAAACAGTCGTTGTAGACGACAGCCAACTTCCGGTGACAGATGAGATTAAGGAGTTGTTCACGTACATTGATGCCTATCAGCCAATCGATCTCGAGATTGATACGCCTCTGCATTGCTTCATGCCGCCATATGTTTGCTCAGTAGGTTCTCCGGATCCAATGGTAAAGATTCCTCGACCAGATGGCGTTGATGATGGTGTTGGGACTGTTATTTTAGATGAAGCAATACCCTCGAAACAGAGTAATCCTGCAGTTCTTGAGTTGCAGTTGAAAAACTCAAACACGACAAGTCGTGGTAAAACGAACAATGTTGTACGAAGTGTTAGCAATGTTAATCAACATACAAACGAGATTAACCAATGGATACAAAGTGTGGAGGAAATTCATGCCGAAGACCAGTCAGCAAACAAGCAGCAGCAGAAACCCGACGTCAAGTACAGTAACAAAATGCCAAATGTGCAGGAGCTACTTCTTGCATGGCCGAAAGATATCAATGAGGAGCTTAGGAATGGGAACCTTGAAGTTCCAAAAGCAGATATTGACCTTAGTGTTGAACAATACGCAAAATGTATGTGTATGCTACTTGGCATACCTGTGTACGAAGAAGGGTCGTTAATTGATAGTGTACATGTCATGCTAAATCTTTATGTCGAGATGCAGAAGCAGAGTAGAAACTAGGGTGTCGTTGGGAAGACAGATGGTTCACAACTGATCACATTTGTTTATACTATTACATTACACCAGACATCACAACATACATATAATAACATGTCTGTTCTTACTTCTCACACTTCATACAACAGTCCCAACCTAACCTTAGACAGCTTGTTGAGGAATCCTTTAATCCCCTTCTTCTTCCCCTTACTACTAGTTGTCCTTGTTAACTCGATTGTCTCCTCATACCCCTTTCTCTGATCTTGTGGTGCAGACGATTCTTGTGATTCCTCCTCTTGATGATGCAACATCTCCTGACGATGATGTTTGACAGCAATGTTCCTTGGTACCCGTTTCTTCCTCTTGTGTTGATTCATCGGAACGAATCTACCATCTATACTTTCAGCATAAATGGTATTGCTTCTGTCTAGCTTGTGACGTTGCTTCTTCTTCACATGACGATGATTACGCTGCTGTGGCGATGAAACTTGATCGTCTTCTTCATCTTCTTCATACTCGTCATGATGGTGATGTTTTGGCATTACCCCTACTGATCTAGCCGATTCATCAAGTCCACCACCGCCTCCATCCGATTGGCAATGGCTCTTCAGAGCAATTGCCAATGCTCGTGTAAAGATACCAGCCGCTTCCTGCTCAGGATCTTTATTTGAAACCATTATACCACATCCTCGAGGCTCTGCTGATCGAGGTGATAGTCGATCTACTACATCACTATCAATCGATACGAGCCTTTCTGCTGCCTTCTTTGGTCCCTTGGGATTGTCACTGCAACTATCAGCACAATTAACCATAAACTTGGATGACCCTAGGCATACTTGAGCCCCAAATAGTCCCATCGACTCCATCATATGACTAAAGGAACCAACCTCACTGCTGCTTGTGTTTGCAGTGGATACATTCCTCCTCGTACTACCAACATTGCTCTCAGTCAAAGTAACAATAGGATTGACATCCAAATGATCAACATATTGATCGGTACTAGTTTGTGTAGCCATCTCTTTCGATGGAGCCGCTGATATCATTCCCGCTGATGACACTGTACGAATCACTGAAGGAGGGGCCTTAGGCGTGGGGTTCAAATGTTCATTCATCCTCCTTTGAGTAGATGAATCAACACTAATGCCTGATGCTTGGAATCGTACTTGATATTGATGTTCTTCAAACTCGATTGCCTCGAATGTACCTGTTGGTTCCAACATGACATCATTCTCTTCAATTAGTGAGTTGGCACCACATGCAACATCATGAGCCTTGTCATCGATGGCAATGCCATCGTCGACTTCGATGATCTCGTTGTCTACGACCACCACATCTTTGTCGTCGGTCTCTTCAAGTGTATCATCCTGAACTACCACCTTTTCAATCTCAATGGTATCATCTTGAGCTAACAGTTGTTGAACTTGATCCATCTCCTCCGACTTGATGTCAGTATCATCATCCTTCTTCTCCTTCTGTTTCTTCTTGTGAATCTTTGCTGGTGGTGGTAAGCGATGTGCACGCTCCTTCTTACGATTATCCACACGAGCAACATGTCGTCCATGTTTCATCCGTTTCATCAATTGTTCATCAGCCTTGCCATCCCGAGTAGTAGTAGCACGATGACGTAATGTCAATGCAGGATTTTTAACAAGTGACGCGGTACGTTTGAATACACCAGGCTTGTAATTGAATGCTTCTGAATCAGTTGTTATTGGTGACTCGACAGAAAAGAAGTCAGCATCACTTAGTGTAGACTTCATGGAGATTGATTCTGCTGATTCTTCTTCCTCTTCGATATGATTTGTTTGCTTCTTCTTGGTGGTGGTTTGTCTTCCTGTGGTGGCGCGTTTGGTTGCAGGACTTGCGGGTGGTCGTTGCCTTCTACTAGGTTGACTTGGTCCATCTCTTTCATAAATGTCGTCAATATCCTCTTCCTCGTCTCGGTCTACATCAGCAACAACATCATCCCTCTCCTCCTCTGCATATGAGACATATTCGCTCTCCTCCTCAATAACCTTGGATTTCTTACCCAGAAATGATTTCTTCTTACCGCTATTACCAAGTCGTTTATTCTTCTTCACCTTGGTCTTCTTCTCCTTACTAACAGAGGCAGTATTTGGTGTAATACCCTCGACTGTCTTCTTTTTAAGCTGCATATTACCTTTGCTACTAATACTAGATGAATTACTCATAACACTTCCCGGCGCCCATCTTGAATCAACTTCTGAATCCTTTTCAACTTGTGAATAAGTTTCAACAACATCTTTACCCTTCTGTTCATCATCATCCATACCTGGACGTGCTAATAATAACAACTCCTTCTTGAGTGATCCAACTCGGGAGTTACTCTGTTCAATCTTTGCATCAATATTTGATGTTGTTGTTGTAGCTGCTGGAGTAGTAGAGGCTCCGTTATTCTTCTTCTTTGCCTTGGCAGAGGAGGAAGCTGTTGATTTATTAGATTTCTTGGATGATACCGATCGAGGAGATGATCGAGGAGATCGTATTGGTTTGATATCCTTCTTCTCTTGACCAACCACCTCTTCCTTATCCTTCCGCCCTTTGGTAGTAGTAGACTCTTCCACCATCTTCTTCTCCTCCTCCGACTTAGCTGTTTCTGGTAATACAATCTCAACAGCTTCTTTCTTATTATTATTCACTGGTGATGAAGTTGTCAATCCTGAAGGATGTTGTACTCCAGGTGACTTGGTATCAAGTAATGTAAAGCTACCCTCTGTTTTGAGACTATCCTTTGATTCCATATTGTTGATATCATCTTCGTCTGCATCTTCCGCATCCCCGTTGTTGTTGCCACTTGTATCATCCGTACTCTCTGCTGCATCTATATTCTTTTTCTTAGCAGTAGTATCCAGCGGATAATCAGCAACAGTTACCAAACTAGACTTCTTACTAACCAACTTCTTCTTATTGTTCGTCTCTTTTGATAACTTGGCGGCAGCAGTAACTGCATTATCAAATCGTTTATCACTCTTCTTCTTCTGCTGCTCTAACTTCTTCTTTGCGAATAAACTTTTCATAAACTTTCTTTCTCCTCCCTTGCTGCTATTATTACTACTATCTCCTCCCTTACTGCTATTAACACTGCCATTATTGGTATTGGTAACATCACCATCATTCTCAACATCATCATCCAAGGTATTATCAAAAGTATCAACCTTATCCAACGTAGGAACATACTTCTTTTTCTTCAACATTTTCTCTTCCCTCCTTCGTTTAGCAATAGACTGTTTATTATTCGTAATTTGTTCTGTTATATCTGTTTCGACACTTTCGGCTATTGAATCGCCACAACTGGTTTTAGAATGAGAGCTGGTTTTAGTTGGAGGAGGATGAGAGGAACGCATCATGGTACCCTTCGTTTCGATAGGACGACGTGCTATCATTTGGGGTGTTATTATCCGTTGCTTCCGTGGTTTACTACTAGTAGTAGGCTGGGATTGACCGGACTTTTGTTGTTGAAGTGGTTGACTACTCTGTGATTTAGATCGGGTATGTCGTGATGGTGTTTGCTGCTGCTTTTGTTGTTGTAACTGCTGTGCCTGTGCCAACTTGGAAGCTAATACATAATTCTGTGCCTTTGTTAATTGCTTTTGCTTACTACTACTTTGTTGTCTTTTCTTCACTTCTGATGAAGAAGTACTCTTTGTTGTTTCAACTAACTGTTGTTGCTGCTGCTGCTGCTGTTTATTGCCAATTGTTGTAGTAGGTGGTATGTTGTTGCTAGTAGTAGATGTAGTAGTGTTTAGAGTTGTACTATTATTATTAGTGGATGAAGGAGGACCCTCCCTCTTTTGTTGTTGAGAAGAGGATACCAACTGAACAGCATGTGATGAAATGTCACTACTAACAGCAGCAGTATCACTCCGTTGTTCAATACTTTGTACTTGCTGTTGTGGCATTGCAGTTGTTTTTGTAGATGGTGGTGATGAAGGCGGTGACATTGTTTTTATTGATTGAGGTGATGTTGGTATTGTTGCCTCTTGTTCGGGCATTGTTAAAGTATTCATGATTGTTATTGAGTATACTACTGAAGCTAATAACTTTTAGAGACGATAATACTCCAATACATATAACTACTTCATATCTAGACACCTTCAATCCGATTGGGATGCTTTGGCGGCAAGTTCATTTGGGTATCCTTAGAAAGCTATCGCTCACACTCAATTTTCGTGAGGCGTTGAATGAAATGATGAAATTACTCGAGTCAAGTCGAAACACCAATGTAGTGTAGTCTAGTATTATGCTGTCTTATACACGTCCTCCTACTCAATACTTAATCAACTTCAGTATCTAAAGCCAACCAATATATTCGTTCATATAAAAGGATACCTCTGGTGTTTTACACCGTATATCTTTTATCTCATTGCAAATTGCAACAAACTCAAGATACTTATATCAAAATATTAATATATAATGGTAAGGAATATAGATCCATTATCACGTATGCGTGGTTCTACAACTATTAATAACAATAACAAGATAATCAAAAGTCATAGGGTACAAAAACCAAGTAACAATAATTCTACAGAAGTGGTACGATCTACTACTACCAAAAGCTTGAAACGTCAAGGATCAATTGGTGTCGGTGCTACTAACAAAACCATTGCTAGTAATACACTCAATAATAAAAGTCATTATAATTCCCCACCATCAATGATTGAGAAAAGAGACGACGATGATGATAATTCGTTACTATCAATAGGAACATTTACTGTAGGTGGAGAAGATACTCCTCGTGATGATACATTGATTGATAATACTAATGACAATTTTAATGAATATAGTAGTAGTAATAAACGTAAGGTACGTTGGAGTACAACAGTTAATGATAACTTACCAAAAACAACATCAACGACGGGATGTGGTAGTATACTACCTTTCCCTCCCTTATGTTATAATAACGATGAAGTATCTTCTTCTTTTAATGTTACTGATGGGAAAGTAATAACGAATATATATCAAGATATTAAAAACAAAGTAGATGACAGTACACAAATATTGAATGATAAATTGAGTAGTTTATTAAGTTTATCAATTAATAATGCTTGTGGTAATAGTACTATTATTAGTATGGGGGGATATAATAATGGATTGAGTATGAAAGGAGGTGGAGAGTGTACCAAAGAGGTTAATAATCATGGTGGATATACTGACAACTTTACAACGGCATTAGATGACTCAAATGATAAAGTGCTTCCTCTTAATGAAGAAAATGATCTACTATTGAACACTAATACTACTACTTTGAAACAAGAAGATAATATGTTACAAACAACAACTAGTCAATATAAGCCAGGTACAAAAGAATTCCTGAACCTTTCAATTAGCGTGGACTCCCAACTGGTGAAAATGAGATCCGCTTAGAGATAAGTACTAGGTCCTAGGTGATATAGAGCCCCAAATAGTTATCAGAATTGGATTCTACATGTAAAAATGGGTTAGAAACAGTATTACTAACATTGTTTATCTCAATATGATGGGCCCTACACAAATTTGGCGAATACTCGTTGGGAGTCCACGCTAATTGGAAGGTTCAGGAATTCTTTTGTACCTGGCTTATATGGTCATTATTCTTCATCTCGAACTCGAGTAGTCACGACTTCTGCGGATCCAATGAAGAAGAAGAATCAACTACCAACAGCAAGAAGGGCGGTACGTCAAGTTGTTGCTCCTACTGCTTCACATTGTGCAAAACTATCATCAACATCCACAAAAGCAAAGCGAATTATAAATAATGCCAAACTACAACAACGACGTAGAAGAGATATTGCTAATACTAGTAATAAACGATACAATACAAAGAATGTTGTTTCCGTCAAGGGTAGTAGTAAGAATGTGAACACATCCACTACTGTTTTACCAACATCCTCTTCTCCTCATCCTCACAACGTCAAGCTTAATGACGGTACAACAATCCCAGCAACAACGTCTGTCAAGAAGAAGTCATCCCATTCCAAGAGAAGGAGTAACAAGAAGAAGAAGCTGATTGATAAGCTCAAGAAACCATCTCTTAATAGTGTTGTTAATATATTATTAAAATCAAATAATGTACAGAGGATGAAGAATCGAGGACTTATTCCCAAGTTATGTTTGGCATATAAATGAATACATCTTTTTATGCAAATAATGGGGATAGGTAGTTGACATGAATAATGTAAGTCATAACTGAGATTCTAATGTTTGATAATTAACAAGACTACCTAATACCTCTTATTCAAAATACTACTTAAGGAAATTTACACATACTTTTCGACTCGGAGTTACTTAACTCGCCCATAATTAACTACATTCATCTGATAGTGTACCTGTTTTGATAATGCTCAACAAGAGAGATTGTAAAGAGCATTTCTTTGCATTCTGTCCTGTGGGTGGGCTCTCTACCGGGGACAATACAGTTGATGATGCTTCCTTTGCCAAGTCCAAGTTCAACACTTCAATCATCTCTTTAGCTCCTCTCGTACCCGAGGCATAAGCGCCCTTGGTGGTTGCATAATTTGGATATGCAGTAGCCTCACCAGCAAATGAAACACGGCCAACTTTCTTGGAAAGATGATATGAATCCTGAGAATGAGAACGTCCATATGTACGAGATGAATATGAGCCTTTGAAGTTTTGCTCCTTGCCCCATTTTGAGATGTACGCTTTGTCGGGCTCTGGCAAAGTAGGATAGATTGCCTGCAAGTGACTCATTACCTCCTCTAGGATTAATTCGTTTGGCTTTGATTCCATTCTTGTTGCATCTTCTCCGCCTGAAGAATCAAAGAAATAAAGGTATAATCATAAGATATGTACATAAGAGAGAGAAAGGAAAGAGATTGACACAGGAGCGGTACTAACCTATCCAAGCAACTATTGTTGTAACTCCGGCTTTGTACTGAGTAGGGTTTAAGAAGGTCGTCCATTGTCCCGAAGTGTTGGACTCTGGTGTGATCAAACTAAACCATTGTTCGTTGGGTATCTCCACGTTAGCATCATCCCAGATCAATATTGCCTTATTTACAGTTCCCATGCTTAACCCAGCAATTGCATCTTGCTTGTCTTTGGGGAGACGGGGAGTAAAGTTTATTGTGTTCGCCTTTAGAACTCCCAGGCTTACGGTAACTAAAACTGATTTCGCAATGATATTGTGCCTGATTTGATACTTTGTATAGGATACCTTAACGTTCTCAGGGTCAGTATAGTCTATAGATGTAACTTGAGCTTCCATTTCAATCTTGTCCATGAAATCGTCTGCAACTGCTCGGACAGTGTTTCCAAACCCTACTCCAACTCTTCCAAGGTAGTACATGTTATCTATTTTTGATGAATATATAGTGATATGAATATGTGAAGTTGTCAGAGACTTACCATTTATATATATACATGCATAACATTCTTCTGGCTTACCTGAATGGAAGTACCGCAACTCCTTTTTGAACTTAAAATTGTCTAGATCCGATCCATATTCAACTTTACGAGCATGAAAGTAGTAGTAGATTAGAAAAACCACATGTATAAAAAACATGCTCAAATTAAAATAGGCAAACCCAACTTACTAGTAGCGGCATCAAGGACTAGCTGAAGATACTGCTCATCAACTCCTTGGTGGTCTTGGCCAAGGAACAAGTCTAAAGCATCCTGGAGAGTATAATCACCTGACAAGCCAGAACGAAAGTTATTAAACTTTTGAAGGACACTCGAGTACAGCTCATCACTCTCTTCTTTAGAAAGTCTTGTTGCACCCCCATCTTCGAATTGACGATAAAACTGACTATGATCTAATGGTAGCCAGTAGTCGTTTTCGTCCTTCATATCAACTCTATCTAGAAGGTTCGTTTCAAATCTTAGATAATCAACAATATCTCCTCCATCGTAGAGCCACTCAGAACCAACCTCTAAAGGAATGTTTTTTTCACTCAAGACATCAAATGGATGCTGGTTTATTGATCCATCTTCCATATTGTAAGTCTTAGATCTACCACCAACATAACCCTCCGCCTCTAAAACAAGAAAGTTGGTAACTCCATTATCCATTAGTTCTTTGGCAGCACTTACTCCAGCCCATCCTCCGCCTATAATTAGAGCATCAACAACTAGACCGTCTACATCTGATTCGTCTTTAACTTGCGTAGATGTAGGAGCCTCATTATTCATAAGAAACTCGGTCGACTTCTCTTCATTAAGCTTTTGCAAGTGAGAAGGATATGTTAGACAATATGTTCATACATGTTACGCGAATTAAAGTGAGAATGATACTTACCTTTTTACCATGGTGATTGGAGTCATCATCATACTCAGCTGCCGCACCTTCAATCAAGTCCATTGAAAATGATTGATTATCGATATCTGCAACATCGGCAGCAGCACCAAGACGACGACGATGATTGGTTGCAATTGCAGAAGGAGGAGCAGCCAATAGGGTGAGGAGTGTAGCGGCAATTACTTTCATCGTTTTGGTTGGGGGTGATTATATGAAGAGGGTGGATGATGAATTATGAGCTTTAGAATGGAGCATTATTGCAATTGAGCTCCATGGCGGCAAGTTGCAAATAATATTTTTTGCAGTCAGCTTTCTAGGTACCTCGAAAGGTATCCTGTGAACAAATGAACATGCTGCCATGAACATGCCGCCACATAGCTCAATAGCTCTGATAGTAGATAGTACCTAGTTGCCCCCCTACTACGTGTATACGGACCTAGAGGTATGGATAAGTTGCAGATGAATAAACGTAGTAGTGGAATACAAACAAGGAAAGGGCAACACTAGGCATTTAGTTTCCGTTCTATTATTTTCCGGTGGTACTCTTCTTCGTGTTTGCCTTTGTCTTTGTATTGTCTTTGCCTATTCATTGACTAAACTCGGCCAGCATGATGATATTATCGGCGTCAACAACAGTGGTAGTCTACGAGGAGCAACCATGTCTAGTAGCTTAACTAATAACAATGCAGATAATGAAAAACCACTTCACATGGAAGACTCGGAAGTATTAGCAGTGTTGCGATCAAATGATGAGCAACAGAAACTCCCAAATAACTGGGAAAACTTCACTAAATTGGATACAAAGAAATGGTTTGGGTGTGGAGAGAAATCACATATAGATGTAAGAGCTCTTTATACTCTAGAGGATTGGCAACTTTTACAAGATAAAATCAAACAGCACGTGGATAGCTCGGCAAACTTTGAAGACGTTATTCCACCAACTCAAGGATATACTCTCGGTAATAATAAGCCAACGCCGTTCTATGCTAAACTTTCAGATGGGAAGGGTCGAGGACTGTTTGCAACACGCGATATCAAAAAAGGAGGTATGTTGTATGATATACTGTTGAAGATTGTATATCTTACTTGATCTTCTATTTGCTCACATCATATGTATCACATCACATCACCCTCAATGCCAATAGAACTTGTGCACGATGGTGAAGATAGTAACAGCGATATTGTTTTTCCCAATGCCATGTCTTTCCGCCGACTGGTGTTGAATCTTCCTAAGAAACAAGGTGAGATATTATTTATTGTTAATGCAACCGCAACTTTTACTCTCATCACGTTTCTTTTGTCTTGTGATCCAAAACTTGAACCTTTCTAAAGCTTGTGACATTCTCGAATGGCCTTGGACTCAAAGACTTGATGATGGAAAGCTTCATCTTGTCTTTTCTCCTAACATAAGCATATACATGAACAGTGGCTATGGGAGGCCAGGGAATACTCTGCCAGACTCTGAAACAAGTAGAAAGATGTACGCAGTAAAAGATATTATGAAAGACGAAGAAATCATTACAAAGTATTCCATGTATGAAAACAATTGGGATGAGGTTGGCCTAAAAGGCTGGTGATATTATCTAAATGTCAGTGTGTCAAATACATAGTAGTTAACATGTGAGAAGTAGAAAGAAATTTGAGGGCGTGGAGTAGCAAGTGGATAGTCAACAGTAGATATAGTAAAGATCCACTAAATTCAAAAGGTAAAAGTGGCACCTCGAAGTCCAATCACTTTTATATCTTATCTACAAGTTGTTCTGCTTTTTACATTCATATTCATACATACTAAACACTCAAAGTCCAAATGATTGCCAACCACCCTGAGCAGCAAAATCACTGTACCGACACAGGATCTCATCACCCTTCTTAATATCAACTCTTGCGTAATAATCTAATTCACACTCTGCATTCTTATCGTCTAGCTTTCCACATTGGATATTTGCCCTCTCACCCTTGGAAGGTTGATTCAGTAAACTACTTTCATCAATATCTACAACGATTTTCGATCCCTTTTCATTTGGTAGTGCTTGAATCCAGCTCCAAGCACGTATGTCACATGCAAAGCCTTCAGGATAATGATCAGGAGTGGGTGGAGCATGATACAAGTACCACAAAAACTTTCTCCAACTATGGCCGGTATCAAATACAATTGTATTGTTCGTTCCTGTAAAGATTAATTCACCTCTTTTAATATCACGAGAGGCAACTAGTCCACGTCCTTTA
>Ga0214480_100944_pt1 | contig 13769 bp, 17 predicted proteins | sample M1_20Mar14CPVII9_3_FD_165042 | JGI IMG/M metagenome (GOLD analysis project Ga0214480, IMG submission 165042) | Marine eukaryotic communities from Monterey Bay, California, United States - M1_20Mar14CPVII9sort6BwellE17 | ecosystem: Environmental > Aquatic > Marine > Unclassified | place: USA... | reverse complement strand
CATCTGTTCTTGACAGTATTCAGGAACAGCAAGAAGTCCCATCCTCTACCAGTAGAGAAGAATCTGATAGTAAAGATGCATCCGATCGGACACCATTATCTGAACCAAAAATGATCAAAGTCAAGGGTGGAGAGTACATCGGTACATTAAACAGCCGTGGTCAGAAGCATGGTGATGGTAAAATGATGTATGATAATGGTAATGAATATGTAGGTCGTTGGAAGAACAACAAAAGAGATGGCAAGGGCACGACAAAGTATGCTTCGGGCAATGTCTATACAGGAACATGGAAAGAAGGCAAACGGCATGGCTTTGGTGTCTTTCATATACAGAAAACTGGCGATATTTACAGAGGCAACTGGAAAGCAGGTCTCAAATCAGGACCCGGTGTATATGAGTATGATGATGGAGAGCTGGATGTGAGCTTTTACAAGGAAGACATGCGTGTAGGTGAGGGTGTAAGATGGAGTGCCTCCCGAGACGAGGCATCCAGATTAGTAGACGGTCAGCTAGTTGGAAAGGAAGGTGACATGTCTGTCGATGATGCAATGAAGCTGACAAAGAGTTTAGGTTTCGTAGTGTAAAGTAATGATGTAATCATAGGTAATCTAGACAATTCCATGCTAATAGGAGGTGGTGGTAGTAGTAGTGAGATGAGCTCTGGACGGAGAGATAGATTCTTCTTTTCTAAGGAGTTTCTACCATGAAAACGACTGCAATTTCATAATTTCAGATGCAGAGAAAAATAGCACCAGAAATAAAGAGTAGGTATAGATATGGCGTCTAATAGTACCAATAAGCGTCGGAGGACTGCCGCTGATACTCTACTAGTGATTTACCTATTGGTTTCATAGTTGATGTATCGGTGTATTTACCCAAACCATCGAGGGCACTATTAGCCGTAGCTTTTAATGCACCTTCGTCCTCTCAAAATGATAATTTGATGCATCGACTATCACCTATTAGTACAGCTATCGTATCAGCACAACAATGGGATATACTAGATTTTGAAGATGTTGAAAAGGAACTTGCAAATAAGTTGACGGATGATGATATCAGCGCGGTCTTGAAAAGTATAAATGCACATGATGTGCTCAAAAAGTTAAAATTATGTGGATGTATCAACATCGAGGGGCATGGACTAAATCCATTGAGAGGTAGTACAGTATTAGAACAGATTGATATTAGCCTTGTTGGAAAACATGAAGAACCAGAGATTAAACCTGTGCCTAAGATCAGTCCAGAGGCTGTTGTGCCAGTCCTCGACAGTATCATTTCTACGAATGGTTGCTCATATTCAAACATATTCAGTGTCCTGTGAAGTGGTGGCGTGGTTTTTGGGATGATAATGCTTCACAAGGATTTAAGGATAGGTATAACCGATACATGAATGAACTGGGGCTCATCTGTGTAGAGTGCAATACGAGGGCGAGAAATCGAAATGAAGAATGGCTATATCTTATTGCTTAGAGAATAGGAAAGCCGTATGTTACGAGTGCTTTGATCCTATTTGCAAGAATTGTGCAAGATTTGATGATAGAGCTGTCTTTTGTGGACATTGCAGGAAGAATTATTGTGCAGGCTGTGCCCCAACATCAATGAGGTGCTCAGAATGCGGGGTTGCAAAAATGCAGGGGGTGTTTAAGTTCATGCGGGGATATGAAAGTTTGTGACGATTGCGAGGCATCTTGCTGTGATAATTGTATATTATCTTGTGCTGGGTGCAATGGAACTCGATGTTTTGATTGTCGTCCATATTTCCGTTGTGGAGGCGATGATTGTGAAAAGGCCAATTGCGTGAATTGTTACGATGGCGAAGAATACGATGTCAAGCCGTGTACTAAATGCAACGAGAATTACTGCTCGGATTGCAAATTTAAAAAGGTAAAGAACGGAGAATACGATTGCCTCAAGTGTTCTGGTGCTATATTTCACATCGTATTGGAAGAAAATGCTAAGCTTACCAAAGAGAATGAAGAGCTGGCCAAAGACAACCAAGAATTGAGGGACAAAGTCAAGAGTATGTCGCTAAGCTGAATGGACAAGTAGTAGTAGTCTTATCAAAGCATAATACGTACTTTTATGGATAAACTATATAATATGCTGTAGGTTTCTCAAATAGACGGCTCAAGTTGCATACTCGATTCTAAATATTAGGTAGATGACCGAAAAAATAGTAAAAGTCTTAATTTTGTTACCATCTTTTGAGGAGGTTGGTATACATAAGATATGGCGTCTATTAGTACCAATAAGCGCCGGCGGACCGCCGCTGATACCCTGCATATTCGTGATTTACCTGTTGGTTTCATAGCTGATGTATCGTCGTATTTACCCAAGCCGTCGAGGGCATTATTATCGGTTGCTTTTAGTGCACCTTCTTCCTCTTGGAAAAATAATAATTTGATGCACCGACCATCACCTATTAGTACATCCATTATATCGGCATCACAATGGGATATATTGGATTTTGAGGATATTGAAAAGGAACTGACAAGCAAACTAACGGACGATGACATCATGCATTAGTGCACAAGATGTGCTCAAAAGATTAAAATTATGTGGCTGTATTAACATTACAGGTAGAGGGTTAAATCCATTGCGAGGTAGTGTAGTATTAGAGCAGATTGATTTAAGCCTTGTAGGAAAACATGAAAATCCAGAGATTGTTGATCTACATTCAAAGATTAGCCAAGAGTTAGTTATATCCATCCTCGATAGCATCATTTCTTCTGATGGTTGTTCATTAAAGTATATCAAGTTTCCCCAGGAGTGGAGAGGCAATGGCATGTATGGATTGACTATGGAATTTCGAGAGAGATACATTCGATCATTTGATGAACGCGGACTTAGTTGTACACGCTGCAATGAGGCATTATTGAAGACGAATGCGACGACCTGGATGAGCGTCTACGGGTACCAAAACAAAATGTGTTATGATTGTCTGAAACCATTCTGCGAGAATAACCGATGCATTGACAATGAAGATTCTTTTATCAAGTTTTGCCACTATTGTGAGAAAGATTACTGTTTTGACTGTTCCCCTTTTGCTACGTGTGCAGGTTGTGATGAATTTGCATGTCAAGGCTGCTCAGGCAGGTGTGATGGATGTGATAAGACTTGGTGTAAAGGTTGCCCCAATATGTTTAGATGTGTTATCTGTGAGAAGACAGTCTGCACAAAGTGTTCTGCTTATGAAGAATCTTATATGAGAGAGTGTCCATCAGACGATTTTGCATGCGAACCGTGTAACGAGAGGCTCTGGTAATGCAGCAAGGAAGTGCTTAGTAATAGTAGACTTTGAAATATCTATCATCTCATTCTCTACTAGTTCATTACATCTACTATCTTCATTAATGGCCATAGCCTTATTTCCTCAACAAGGCAGAGTACCATTATATTTCACCCCCCTCTACTTTTGTCCCTGGTAAACATATGCACCCCTTCTACCCTTACAGCAATCTTCATATTACCCCCTTTAATCCTGAAGGCGCGTAATGACACCGCAGACTGAGGGTGCCTCGTCAATCCTCTATCGACGAATAAGTTCTGTCCGTGTTACAATGGTTCCATCCTTCTCAACTCTGCGCAGTCTTCGTCTTAAGTACATACTACGTAACTTTACCATATTCACATCACCAGGGAGTAAGTTATTCTTTGGTGTTTCGGTATAATCTTTAAGGATGAGGGGAGCGGAGTGTTGAAAGAACAAAAGAGGTGGGGTTAGCAGGTTGCAATAAAGATTACCTTGAGAAATATGCACCCGGCTCCGCACGAGGGTAGCAACACCCTAATCACAACTACTCACCTAGACAATTCCCCAAATCTTTATTGTAAGGATTCTCATCCGTATGTGGCAGACCAAGCCCTAAAGAATAGGAGGTGACATATGATGTGAGCATAAATGCCAATATAAACACAAACTCAATCAACAACCCTGTACCAAACAAACCAACAACTTACCATGACCAACCTCATGACACATTGTAAACCGTCTATGATTATAATCAGCATTCCTTAAATAATATTCATTCATCTTTGAAACAGAACTTAATATAACACCCCGACTACTAATAGAATTTTCATTAATACCCACCCACCCAGTGGCACCAAAATTAGCATTACATACCACCATTACACCATCAACACGTGTACATTCATAATCAACTGCCACACGTTGTGTAGTTAATTGTAACGCATCACTCTGTTGCCAATCGGCAATAGCATCATTATATTCCTGTTGCCATGTGTCATCTAACGCATTGTATAATGTTAAATGTAATCCGTCATCTTTAATATAGTCAGATTTCCAACGTGTTGTTTGATTATTACCTAACTTTGGATCTTCATTGAATAATCCACCGAATGATAAATCGTCTAATCCGTCTAGGACATCGGTCATATTGCCTAAATCCCATTCATCCCATGTATCACCAATGTCTTCCCATAGGTTACCAGCGCCATCTTTTAATTCTTGGACATTGGTCGGGGAGTCTATATATATAATTATGCGATGTGTAAGAAGAAAAGCAATTAATTAGTGGATTGCAAATAAAAAAGGAAAGTAAATAGCAAAGTGCTATGATATTTTACTCTGAACACAGTTGCAATTCTATAACACACAACACAAACAATATAACTCACCCAATCCATACTTCCAAATTAAAAACCCTAAAACACCTGTAACACTTACACATGCCACACCCATCATTATATTCTTACTTTTCTTATTCTTATCTTCTTCTATTGTGTATGGGTCTGGATTACCATATTTAGATGCTAAATTATCCATTGCACGTTTGTTCACTGGTTGTGTTGATGAGCGTGTTGCTTTGTTGTATCCATTTGATGATCGAGTGGCGGATGTGCGAGCTGTGGATCCAGCGGAGTGATTGTATATACTTGCTTGATTTGACATGGTTTATGTGTGTTACATATATTGTTGTGGAGTGTACCAAACTTGCAAATTTGAATATGTTGTCTGTATCTCCTAGAGCTGAGAGCCGTAGGTCATATGATATGCACAAAAGCAGATAACGAACAACCGGCGGTCAATACGATATAGCAGAGTAGTTAGAGATGTATACGGAGGCGGCAGGGTCAGATATGAGAGATTAGTCAGCTATATATATTGCAATGCGTGCACCAAAGCAAAAAGTTGGGTCTTGCATTTTTCGGCTTAGTTTACGAGAAGCTTATCGAGCACGCGATATATGGGGCTCAGCACTCACATTTTACATTCGTACCAAAGGAGAAGAAGAACCAACTCTTAGAAAGACGAAGAGCCCCTTATCCAAGCGACTAATAGCAATCTGTTAATAACAAATTCATTGAGTATTATTACTGTAACATATCATACTAGTCCTCCGATTTAGCATTGCAACAAGCAAGATTGCAACTCATATCAGAATACAATACATAAACAACACGAACAAAAACTATGGGTGGGTGTAAATGTATAATGGGATCACTTCTCTGTCTAGGGATACTAGCAGCGGGTGCAATTTGTCTATGGCAGGTAAGAAGTTCCGTGTTTGATATTGTTTTATACATAAACTTGTGTATTGCAAATCACATGTACTAACATAAGTTATAATCTTTCACCTCTATAAAATCAAATGATACAACAACTTACAGTTTGGACCTTGGAAGGATACAGAGTCAGCAGACGTAGCATCCTCAGCAGAAGACTTAAAAGCACAAAACGTCTGTGAAGGATGTTGTAATCTCCTAGCATCGAACTGTAACCTGCCAGTAAATGAAGTATCCTTTGCAATGGTACATAATGCAATGTCATCTTCTAAGAATTTATTTGCGGGATATAATAATTTAGAACCATTGGAGCAGGCGTTGGTTAGTGGGTATAGAGGATTAATGTTAGATTCATGTATTTGTGATGGTAGCTTGGGTGAGACTGTACAGGGTTTCTTAAAGGGTGAGGAGGATAAGGTATGTCTATCTTCTGTTGTTGGTTTAGTTTGTGCACATCTTGTTTACACATCTCACCTATTAATCTTCATTGCAACAAAACATTATAGGGTGAGAACTATCATGGCTTCTGTCATTCCAGCTGTGATGCAGGAGTAAGAGATCCATCAATAGTCTTCGGCAATATCAAAACATTCCTAGAAACGAATAAACAAGAAGTATTAATACTAATATTTGAAGTACAAGATAACAGTCTCGAACAACTATACAAGGCAATTGATGATTCAGAATTGGATACAATGGTATATACCGAACGATTAGATGAATGGCCAACGATGCAACAGGAAAGTCCGCGTTGGTATTGTTTTATCGTGACTTGTAGTGTGTTCAAATGAAGTCTCGGTGATTTGACTACTTCATTTGACCTTGGCTTGCCTTTATTTGATTACCCTTGAAATCCACGTACTAACACAAGTTTCTATCATCTTTCTTCCATCTTTGTAAATGTGATAACGCGCATCTTCCAGATGATTGATTCGAATCAACGAGTGTTGTTATTTGCACATGGAGATGGTATTGATCAAAGTTGTGAAGATATAGGCGTGACATGTCCGGAGGGTATATTCTATAAATATGATTACTTTGAACAAACCAATTGGAATGATGATACATGTGAGATTAAGGGAGTGCCACGTGCCGAGATGGATTTCTTCTTAATGAATCATTGGAAGAATAATGAAGAGACTGATTTGCCTAGTCAGGAGAATGCTGAATCGTTTAATACATATCCTTCATTGATGGATAGGATTACTCAATGTGGAGATAGAATTCCAAATGTTATTGCTGTTGACTTTTGGAGTATAGGTGATGTACTTGAGTTTACATATGATGTTGCTCAGAAGAATCTACAGTAGGGGTCAGTGTATAAATCTCAAAGGCAAAAAGATAGGCATAACTATTATGTAATCCTCTCTAATATAATATTATGACCTATCGCTATAATGGACAATTTGATCACAAAATCTCTTATGTTGAGGCCAGTGGGCAACTTGACACTCTCTCGAACAGTACTGATCAACCATACATCTACTACAGACCGATAAATCCACACGCTTCATTTCTTCTTTACAGTTCATACAGAAGCCAATCTTTGGCAGAGTTCTCCTTGCCTCCTGATGCATACTCTTCAAACATGAACAAGATATTCGTTTTGAATAGAACTTCAAACCATCACGACTACCACTATTTGGATTATTATCACTGAGATCTCTCACCTTTGTTTGTACCTGTCGGCTGTTTATGACCGCCTCGATCCCACCATTATCATAATGTTCAAATAGAACAATTACTTTGGCTAAAGTTAATGCCTCGAAGAGACTATTTTCTTGTAGCATCATATTTGTTCCCATCCTTGTCAAAATGTTCATTGCCATTTTCTTATTTATTTTGTCATTCCATACTTGTGGGTGTGTTTCAAATGAATCACGTACATTCGTGGTCATTTCTTTTTTGTTCATGTTACTGAAGAATGTATCCAAGAAGCTTGAAACGATTGGTATTTCGCCACAACCGTGGTTGCACTGAACATACTCGCCAGCAAGGTTCCCGGCGAATCCTACCGCCCAAGCCAACCACCACTTATGCACTTCGACTCTCTCAGTCTCCACCCTAGCTGCCTCCTTCTTAGCCTTCCTTTCTTTTCCTTTATTTTTCTTTCTCGATGTTGATACCATTGCTTATGGTAATAATGGTTTATTTATATTGGTTACGATATAGTACTGTCTATTGTGTTTTCTTATTCCTTTGGTATCGATATTTTATAATTGTGTTATTGTTTTGTTACTTATTGTAGAGAGACTGGTCTGTGGAGGTGTATAGGCAATATATAATTTGGTACATACACATTACTCCAATGTGACGTATGACGTGAAAGGTATAAACTGATATTAGACACGTTGAAGAGTATTTAATACAACCCACCAATCCTAACAAATATTACTGGCACAACCGATAACATCTAAAACAGAAGGGTGAAGCAGCATTACTATATACAAAAAAATTGGCTGACATTTATCATTGTTGCAACAACACACAACACTTACTACTAAGCAGTATTGCCTACTATCTATGCATATATGTAGTTCTCCTCCCCATAAACCCCAGCACTTCACCACAGCACTTCACCAACCAAGCAATGGTACCACAATCAGTAGTTTTAGGTTGGCGATGGAACGATCTAAGGATATCGTCCTTTTTTTCTGTGGTAAAGTCTCGTGATATTGTAATTACCATAATTTGGGTGTATATTGGACGCCGCGTTTGCAGTTGGTGTTGATCTTCAGTTATTATAGTTCTTGTGGTGAGTGTTGACAAAAGAAGAGAAATAGGGCCGGAGCTCGAAATTTGCAATTATGAACATATGACGATGTGTTCCTTTTTTGTTTGTCGGTGCATCTGATTCTGATGTGATCGTATTCATTGGTCATGTCATCTTCTTTGAAATTAGAGGCTGAATCACCATATGTATCTATATATGTATTTATATTGTATTTAATGTCTTACATATTATATACTCTCTTCCTTTTTTAGCGACGTATCTCTTGCATATCTATCATTTACTTGTGATAGGTGAACAGAGGTGAACCTATCTTACCTCATTTCTCTATAACTCTATAGATACAAACACCAATCTTTGACCCATAAATCTACGGATACATATTATCATTAAGTTCATACGAAACGGCGAGGTACATTAAAATGAGCGATCCTGATTCTGACGACGAATATTACGACTACGATTATAGTTCTCTCATTTACCAATATGACTCAGAGGAGGATGAGGAAACGAGGGAAATGAGATTGGAAGATGAGTGGTGTGAGCGCGAATTGCAAAAGAGGAAGAGGAATGGATTCCAACCTACGGAAGATGAAGCATTAAAATTTGATGAAGTGCGTCGTCAGATTGAGGCTAATGATCCCAATGTACTTCCAAAAAGCATTACGTGGGATGACAGATTTTGTTTGGATATGTCAAGTGATTTCTGGCCGTATGACGGAGATTGGTCGGGTGCAGGAAGAGCTATTGCAAATAATGAGTATTTGAAGGAGTTATATGTGGGTGATTACAGGGACCCTGCTCATGAGATGAATACCAACACGGAGGAGCAATTTACATCTTTTTGGGGATTAGTATCGGGTAGTACTTCTATCACAAAACTCTCCTTGTGTAATTACAGTTTATTAGGTGGTAGTGAATTCTTTACTTTGATGGGAAACTTTATTGGTAAACAAATAATTGAGTTGCGTATCGATAAAGCAGATATGAATGATGAGGGTGCATCTGTTTTTGCCTCAACATTGTCCAAGGGAAATGTACTACAAACTCTTAGTATTGGAGGGAGTGTGAGTGTTGACCCGTGGTGTTACCGTGGAAGTGGAGGTGCTGATCCTCTCACTAAAGAAGGTTGGAAGTCAATCGTGGGGTGTTTACAGTCACCCCATTGCAAGATCACATCCCTGAGTATATCGGAATCAACAATGGACGATAGTACAGCATCCATCCTTGCAAATGGCCTAAAGAACAATCCCTATCTCAAAAAATTGTTAATGGGTAGCAAAGGTGTCACTAATTCAGGCTGGCAGGCCATTTTCTCGGCATTAGAGACCAATAGTGCATTGGAGCAACTTAGTCTAAGCACGGAAACTTCTTGGCTGAGACCAGATCGTCCATTAGATGAGGGAGTAGTGGCTACTCTCGTGAACTCTTTGACAAACAACCGTACCTTGAAGAAATTGGATATGATGAAAATCAGTGAAGAGGGATTGAGATCTTTCATACCATTATTGCGAAGTCCTCATTCCAATTTGGAGGAGTTTACGAGTACAGATACCTCGCTCACTTTCGAGCTAGCTACACTCCTGGCAAATTCATTGATTGGCAATACGAAGATGAAAAGGTTGATGTTCGAGCACGATAGTAGTGCAGCTGTCCAGATACTAGCAACTTTTCTTGGGCTTGTTTGCGACAAGTCAAACATCATGGCTACCTATCAGTCTAATCATACACTGCAAGAAATCGGTGGAGCAAGATACGCTAGTCGAAACCATGAAGTCTATTCAATTTTGCAAGTAAACAAGAATAGTGACAGTCCAGCTGCTGCCGCTCGTTCAAAGATTATCAAAACTCACTTCAGTGATATCAACGTTAAGGAGTTTGTGGATATGGATGAGGAAGTTTATCCCCAGGCCGCGGCCTGGATGGCAAAGGATATGGAGGGTCTGTCTCTTCTTTACAAGTTTCTGACTAGTATTCCTTTGGACCTTGATGGATATGCCGCTTTTGCCAGAGCTGGATATGACGTGCAAAGCAGAAAGAAGCAAAAGTTGTAATCATCTGAGGGGGTACAGGTATAACATCAAAGTTGTGTGTGGGGTATAAGGGGATGGTTTAGTAGTAGCTGATCTATGTTCGTTTTACAACTGACAAGGTTAATCTAATTCTCATATCCCCCAAATGTCGTACAGCTTAATACAAGTAGTTCTATATCCAGAGTCTTCTGATATACATCTAATCTTCTTCTTTCTAAGATATTCACTGGATGCATTAGACCTAGAGGCGACAGATCTCTTCACTATATCCACGCCGTGTTCAAGATTCTCAACAAGCGTATCACATTGCATCATTTGTATTGACTTCCTTCTTTGATTTCGTATAATAGCAGATCTCTTAGCGGCTTGTTGTATTTGTTGATCGGTCGCTCCATCTCTCCTGAGCAGCGTTTCTCTTTCTAGCTTTGTAAGTCTCTTCTCTTCGATAAAGTTACGACCTCAAAGTTGTCAATGGTCATCTTCTGATTTACAACGTAGATCCAACCAAGCTCAATGGCCACTCCCGAGGTACCTCCTGGATTGGTTGATGGTACTAATTGTACTCACGAACCTCTACCATTCAAATCTTATGCTTTTCTCGTTATTATTTGATATCCTCAGTCTTAATATCGATGGATAACGTTTCAAACTGGTACTGATACTCTTCCTCTTCATAATACGCCTTTATTTTATGCCATATATCCTCTATATCATCTGATACTGTGTGCAGTTTTAGAACACATTGATCTTGTCAAGAGGCACTTCAAATTATGAGACATTCTATCTATCTTGCATCTCTGTAAATTTGTCCAATTATAGCTACCAACCCCACACATAGTACAAGACAAGAATTAAGATACCCATATTACCGATCTTTACTTCACTGCACCAATAGCCATCCCATTTATAATTGCTCATCACAGAAAGGCATCGGCATCATCCGAGCTCGGCACATCCTTCTTCGGTCCTTGCATAACATTACCATCCATATCAAACTCTACATCATCTAATCCCCATTGACTAAACTCTGCCGGAAGCATTGTCCTATCACGTACAGCTCTAATGAATTCAGGTGCTCGTGCCGATCCCATGACCGTCTTACCAACAACCACTCCGTCATATCCAACCGCTAATAGTTTCTTCATCTCATCCGTACTTGAAATACCCCCACCTGCAATTGTTACTATAGGTCCACCACTACCCGGGAACATACCAGCTAACTTAATAGCCTGATCGGGTACCAATTCACCAGTTATCCTATCTCTATTTGATACCATGATGTTCTGTGCCAATCCATCCAGTGCAGCCTGTACTTCATTATATGTATGACATTCCACAATCGTCTCTAATCCAATAACTGTTGCAGTATTTAGAAAGTTCTCAAGTGCAGGACCTAACACACTGGCAATCAATATGATACCATCAGCACCAGCCTCCTTTGCTATACCTAATTGTATCTCATCAACGACTATATCCTTCATTACCACCGCGACATTATCATTCACTTCACGGACTGCTTTAATACTTGATTTTAATTCACTTATATCACCACCGTAGGATGTATAATCAACATTGACGAAGACAACATCGGCTCCTAATCGGACCATTGCCTCGGCTACTAATGAGGCATCATCATATCTTGCGAATTGTTCACCTGGGTAACTCAGATTAGACTTTCGTTTAATATCAACAATAAATGAGCCACGACGCATGGTTGCATCCGCCATTCCATTTTCTAATAACTTTTCTTCCCTTTCTATTTCTTCTGGAGACTTTTCTTTAGCATTTGGATTGGCAATATTGGCTGGATCATCATAGACACGTCGTAATGCAGCAGCTAATCGCTTACGTTCTATACCATCTTGGGCATATCCCATTGCCATACGTATTGGATCGGATAATGAGGCATGTTGAGCGTTTAGACGTTTCATTTCATATTCTTTACGATGTACTGCTCCGTATATGTCTTCTTGATTGTTTCTACTGCTGTGCAGTTTGGTGTTTGATGTGTCATGATGATTTATTGTTTGTTTGCAATGATTTGTATTTTGTTGCTCTGGGTATCGTCTATTGCAGTTTGATTCTGCACATATAATTGGATTATTAGTAAAAGAAGATACAAATGATATAGATATGAATAGTATGAATGTCAGGGCATAGATGTGAGTAGAGCTGATCATTGTTGGTGGAGAGATGATGGGTGATGGATATTGATAATTGGTATCCTCTTGGGTATCCTTGCCTTTATATATTCTGCCGCTGGATTTTGAGCGGAATAGAATTTGACACGTATGCGAATAACTACTTTATCCCGACGACGAAGAAGAGCTTATCGAGTGTAGGTCAAGGTTGAGTAGGTTAGATAGAGGTAGTCGATAGTGAATGGTTATGAATGCAAAATAAGATATTTTTATTTTTGTCGGGTTGATCGCCAAATTGAATTGATGTATGCAATTTGCAATAAGTTTTATTGAGAACATGAGAACGCCGCTACTGTACTACATTAAATAGGGACTGTAAAGTGACGACGATATATGGTAAGTGTGTATGTTACGGAGAGAAGCGTCAACAAAACGGTGCATATGTGGTGTCGGCGTGTGCGGCGCGAGGTACATTTTTATTCGACATATATATGCTTTGATCTTGATCATACATGATAATGATATAACACTTATTGTTCTACCTCTCTCTCTTATAATAAAAGAGCCTAAAGCAATACTAATACGGTTACCGTAAAAGATAGAATGAGAATCCCCAAAACATACTGTATTTGCAATGCCAACCCGACATAATATGATGATAAGTTGAAACGCTAAAACTAAAACAATGGAACAGACAACCCCATCAACGACGATACAAATTAGACAAGATAGTAACGAATCAGGGCCATATATATCAAATATACTTCACGATTATGATGACGATGAAACTGTTACTAAAAAGTTAGCCAAGTATGGGTATGATAATAATGTAGATGTGAAACCTGCAGCCGCTGTTAGTAATCTTAATCTTAATCTTAATCAGGTGGTAGTTAGTGATTCAGCTCCCGAGGACTCTGCTTCACATTCAATACAAACATCAACAATAGAAGATGATACAGTTTCTACAGAAGTACCAATAGATCCAGACGATATGGCAAATGCAATGAGAGAGTTTGCACTACTCAAAGCCGAGTATCTAGAGCATTAAGAAATGAGATTGTCAGACTACAAACAGAATTACCCCGAGATTTAGAAGTTAATAGTAGACGTGTCACACAAGACTTGGAATCACAGGTTGCTGCTGTTATATCATCTCAATTCCAATTGTCAGAATCACAACAATTAGCAAGACCAACGATGTTAACATCAGGGGAAGGAGACCAAGAGGATACCAATTATCAATATCCATCACCCATCATCTCTCCACCAACAATGATCAGCTCTACTCACATCTATGCCCTGACATTCATACTATTCATATCTATATCATTTGTA
>Ga0214480_100943_pt1 | contig 13774 bp, 10 predicted proteins | sample M1_20Mar14CPVII9_3_FD_165042 | JGI IMG/M metagenome (GOLD analysis project Ga0214480, IMG submission 165042) | Marine eukaryotic communities from Monterey Bay, California, United States - M1_20Mar14CPVII9sort6BwellE17 | ecosystem: Environmental > Aquatic > Marine > Unclassified | place: USA... | reverse complement strand
CTATTCCCTATCGAGGATAATGATGTGAGTATAATTTAATTTAATTTATTGACGGTACATGTGAAAAAATTAAGGTGCACCTTCATTGCAATAAAATATCACTCACCTACTACCCCCACCTCCTCCACCCTCCGCACACCTGCACAGATATGGCAAATGTATAAAAAGGCCGAGGCCTCTTTCTGGACTGCCGAGGAAATCGACCTTGCCTGCGATCTAAAAGATTGGGAAGGTCTATCAAACAATGAACGCCACTTCGTATCACACATCCTTGCCTTCTTTGCTGCATCTGACGGTATTGTTAACGAGAATCTCTCCGGTAACTTCGCCACCGAGGTCCAATCTGCCGAGGCACGATGCTTCTATGGATTCCAAATCGCCGTTGAAAACATCCATAGCGAAACATACTCCCTCCTAATTGATACCTACATCAAGGATCAGAAGGAGAAGATGCACCTCCTCCATGCCATTGAGACCGTACCCTGTGTCCAGAAGAAGGCTAACTGGGCACTTCAGTGGTGTGATTCGAACAATGCATCCTTCGCTGAACGTATGATTGCCTTTGCCGCAGTTGAGGGTATTTTCTTCAGTGGTTCCTTCTGTGCCATCTTCTGGTTGAAGAAGAGAGGATTAATGCCTGGACTTTGCTTCTCCAATGAATTGATCTCACGTGATGAGGGTATGCACTGTGACTTTGCCTGTCTCCTTTACTCCAAGATGGTGAACAAGTTGCCTGAAAGTCGTATCACAGAGATTATTACCAACGCAGTTGAAATTGAGAAGGAGTTTGTTGTTGATGCCCTTCCTGTCGAACTTATTGGTATGAACTCTGGTCTCATGTGTGATTACATTGAGTTCTGTGCCGACAGGTTATTGGGTGCCCTTGGATGCTCCAAGTACTACAACGCTGTCAACCCCTTCGAGTGGATGGAGATGATCTCACTGCAGGGTAAGACCAACTTCTTTGAGAAGAGAGTCGGAGAGTACGCCAAGTCTGGAGTTGGTGTTAGTGCCGAGGACCAGGTGTTCAGTATTGATGCTGACTTCTAAGCCTGATCGTTGTTGGAGGAGGATGAGGAGGGCCAGTGCATGCTAGGGGATTGGATCTCAGAAGTATGTTGTGTCTGGTTCAACAATTTTGTTTTGTCGTTCAAATAGTATTATGCAATTCTATTAAGCATCCATGATGAAAGTAAAAGGCTAAAGTCAAGCAATTGCAGTTACTCTATCCTTATATCTTCTATCTAAATATTATGAGTAATTAGCATTATTTCTGCTCACCCTTAGCCCAATGACTATGTCGAACTCTTTAAGTATGATGAGATATAGCCCTCTCTCGCTCCATAAAAGTAGGTAAACACCCACTCATATCGTGGACTGTCTGCTTACAGTAGAAGAGCTAGCAACGACCCCATTCTCCTCGGATAATAGCTAGCTGCCTATCTACCGTTGTGTCGGCATCTAAACAGCTCTTGATTCATTCAGGTCCTCGCCTCCAATCTCTTTTGCCTATCTCTGTCTCTGCTCCTTCTTTTGTATCATACAAATTGTATATAGAACGAGCAGGGAATAGCAAAGATCAGTACTATCTCCAAGATACTCACTTCGCTGGGCCTTGCAGTTCGGCCGTGCAGATAGGTAGGCAAGGATACCATAGTAGAACTAATTTTTCTTACTATACTTCATTCGCACCTTAGCCACGTCATCCTCACTCTGGAAAGCAAAAACCAAACAAAGCCAAAATAACGAATCTCTCATCCACACAAACTATCAAAACCTCGCTGATACGCATAAACAACCAGCCATCTAATTAATATCATGTCAAGTAAAGGAAGCAGTGGCGGATTTGCAGCAATTGCTCAGCCATTCGTATGTGGTGGCTCAGCTGCTACATTTGCAAGTTGTGTTATCCATCCGATGGATTTGGCCAAGGTATGTTTTGTTGTTTGCAATTGCAATCAGTACATATTGATATATTTGTAACTAATCACATCTTAATATACTATGTAGGTTCGAATGCAGCTTTTTGGTCAATTGAATCCAGGCAAGCCAGTACCAGGATTTGGCACAATCTTAACAACAATGATAAAAAATGATGGCATAACATCTGTATATAAAGGAGTTGATGCAGCCATCGGACGGCAATTAGTATACGGCACAGCCCGTATTGGCTTACACCGTGCCTTCTCTGATAAGTTACAAGAAATGAATGACGGCAAGCCAATCAACTTTGGTATGAAAACATTAAGTGGTATGGCATCGGGTAGTATAGCCGTGTGTATTGGCACACCGTTTGATATTGCACTAGTTCGATTACAGAGTGATAGTATGGCACCAGTGGCAGAACGAAAGAATTATAAGAATGTATTCGATGCATTAACTAGAACGGTGAAAGAGGAGGGTGCAGGTGCTTTATATAAGGGATTGGCACCAAATATCTTGAGGGGTATGTCAATGAATGTTGGTATGTTGGCATGTTATGATCAAGCTAAGGAGGTTGTTGCCAAGTTACTGGGTGATCCAATGACTGATGGCCCAACACTGCCCACAAAACTTGGATCATCATGCGTTGCTGTAAGTTTGCACTTTACTTTCTATTGTTGTGGTATGTGCGTATGTCGATGTATCTAACACTTCTTTTTCAAATCACCCTGATATTCTCACAGGGATTTACCGCAGCCGCATTCAGTATGCCATTTGATATTATCAAATCACGATTAATGGCACAAAAGCCAGGAAAGTCCGCGTTAGTATGTTTTGACATATGGATTCGTGTGTTCAATGTGATGTCTTGATGATTTCAGTGCTTCATTTGGCCTTTATGTATCTTCCTTTGATTGTCTTTGCAAGCCGTATGCACTAACTTGAGTCACTATCGCCTTTCTTCCTCTTCATAAATCTCTAAACGCGCATCTTCCAGACCCCAATACTGGAAAGTTGCCATATTCTGGAGTTACCGATTGTGCAGTTAAAATTATGAAGGCAGATGGACCATTAGGATTCTTTCAGGGATTTTCAGCATACTATGGTCGATGTGCACCGCATGCAATGATTATTCTACTTTCAATAGAGACCATTACAAAAGCATACAAGGATGCACTCGGACTTTAAGGGATCAGATAAAACAAATGAAAAGATGTGCGGGTGGATATATAGAATATAGATATACAGAATGATGACAGTCTGCAACAGGAGAAATGCTAGGCAGACAGCTCAGTTTTGAATAGATATTTGTGAAGACAGGTTAATCATTTTTGAAGACTCAGATGATAATCATTTGTGTCTAACTATATAGTTATTGTGAAGTGTAATAACTTTTTCTATACTTATATTGGCTTTTTAAAGATACCATGTACAAAGACACGCTTAAGCTGTTGACCTGTCTTTCTATTATTGTTGAATACTGTACAATATCGACACTCGATTGTTTCAAAACCAGCAGACTCAAATAAATGCTTTGTAGTTTCGGTCGAGAAGAACCTAGCAATCGTTCCCTCTCCTCGGACAAAGACTTGATCATCTGACATTTCAGTTGAACAAGTCACATTGGCATCATCATCAAATCGAAGCATTGGCATATCGTAGAGTCCGTAGTCACGAAAACAAACTAATCCTCCCGGACTAGTAGTTTGATATACTTGTTCTAAGAATCTATCAACTCTTGGTGGCGTCACAGCACTAAGAACGAACACCATTACTACTATACCAGCTATACCTTTCTCAAAATTATCTATGCAGTTGTTGTCGTTTTGGTTACCTTCTATAGACATCAACTTTTCATAAGCTGCAGTCACATCCTGTAGAAATGATGTATCAGTCTCTTCATCTTTCAGACTTGGATCCGAAATGAATGCATCAAACAAGATATCGGATGACTTCTTAGTGTTATCATCAGCAGTTTCATTCTCTTTTACTATAAACTTGTCAATATAACGTTGTGTTGTATCCACTGCCACTGAGCTTGAATCGCATGCAAGAAGTATTCGTCGTATATCTATATCATTCTCTTCTTCTCCAGAACACTCTTCCATAATTTCAGCACATTGCTTCAGTATTGGTATGCATGAACTACCACTACCACATCCAATTTCTAATATAATTCTAACATCATCTCTCTCCTCATTTTTTTGTGTAATAGTTGTTCTTTGATGTATATCTTCTTCTTGATCATCATCTTTATTGCCTTGTGGCTGTGTATGCTTTGTAAAGTATTGCAATATACATGGAAAACTCTTTGTCAAATATCGTCTTGCTTTATAGAAATTACCAGCCGAATGATTTGTATGAAATGCATTCCAAGCATTTGATTGTGATTGGGGTAATAATGCTTCATCATTTTCACTTAGTTTTGTTGATGTATTGTTATCACACTGTTTCTGTTGACTGCATTCCAAAGCGTGGTCTTCGAATGAAAAGTCCGAATCAAAGTATTGTACTTCTCTCTTATCAAATGTATCCGCCATGTTTATTACAGTCTACATAGCTATTGAAACAAAACCAACATCATGACTGCACTATCATCTCTAGAGGTAATCAATCATCATTCACATCAAAAAAGGATACCATATCTTTTGCAAAGATTTTTTTGGGATTTGCACAGATTTGCACCTTCATTTATGTCTGTGTTGATTTGACACACCTTCTTTGCATTGGCCTCTCCTGCTAATCAATATAGGACGGCTGATCGGATAGTATAGTGTACCTAGAGAGATCTACGGAATAGTTCAGTGGAGAAGGGATTGTATTTATGAGGATACCAAGGTGAGTTATGTTATTAGTTAGAAGAAAGATATGTCAAGTTCAACTCGAGAGAGGGTGAACTTGATCGGCAGTTGTATCAACATGGCGTTTGAGATTGATGTTGGGCTGTATGTTTTATGTTTGATATTGTATAATTGATTATATATGGTCTACTCTACCCATGCTTATATGACTGTATCTCATATCATATTGAATACAATATTATTGAAATCTGAACTACCATAACATATCCAAACGGCATAATAGTACATTACAATCAAAACAAAACCATGATTCGATTAGCATCTATTCAAAATGTCAATGCAATTAGTAAAAGCAGTCTATGTGAGTTAGTCAAGACACGTATTAGTTTACCATCTTTAACTAGTACCAGAACATTTGCAGATGATTCAACCGAGAAACCCAAAGGTATACCATACTCAAAGTTAACTGTTGGTGTACCCAAGGAGACTTTCCCTTTGGAAAAACGTGTAGCTGCTACACCAGAGGTGAGTGTATAAGTTATATAGTTGTTTCGGGATATATTGATTGATTATACATGTGATAAACTTCTTCTAAAAATGAAAACTAACCTTTATGAAATATCTCTTCTTATCAATACCAAACTATATTAGTCTGTGTCTAAACTTACTAAACCCGGCTTCAACGTTTTAATTGAAAAAGGGGCTGGATCTCCATCACACTTCTCTGATGCCGATTATGAAGCTGCTGGTGCCAAAGTTGTAGATGCTAGTGATGTTTGGAAGAATTCAGACATTGTAATGAAGGTGAGAGTAGATACATATATATTTGATTTCATACCTTTTAATTGCATGTCTAATATCATTCATACTATGCCATACTGCATATAGCTACGTCCTCCAACCACCGAGGAAGTAACACAACTAGAAGATCGTACACTAATCTCATTCATCTACCCAGCACAAAATAAAGAATTGGTAAAACAACTTGAGGATCAAAAGTCTACTGCATTTGCCATGGATTGTATTCCTCGTACATTAAGTCGTGGTCAGACGTATGATGCATTAAGTTCACAGGCAAATATTACTGGTTATAGGGCCGTGGTTGAGGCGAGTAATGAGTTTGGAAGATTCTTCGCTGGACAAATGACTGCTGCAGGTAAAGTTGCACCTGCCAAAGTCCTTGTAGTGGGTACAGGAGTTGCAGGCCTTGCCGCGATCCAAACAGCAAAGAATATGGGTGCTATTGTTCGGGCCTTTGATGTACGCCCTGTTACCAAAGAACAGGTCGAGGCAATGGGTGGTCAATTCCTTGAAGTGGACTACGAAGAAGATGGATCAGGTGCGGGTGGATATGCCAAGGAAATGAGTAAAGAATGGCATGCAGCAGCTGCAAAGATGTTAGGAAAACAATGCGAAGAGGTTGATATTGTCATTACAACTGCAGCAATCCCCGGACGGAAGGCTCCACTCATGATTACAAAGGAAATGGTATCAAAGATGAAGTCAGGTAGTGTTACTGTCGATCTTGCAGCTGAGAGTGGTGGCAATATTGGTACAACTGTGAAGGATGAAAAGTTCATTACCGACAATGGTGTTAAATGTCTTGGGTATACCGACTTGGCTAGTCGACTGCCCACAACGAGTAGTTCATTGTACAGTAACAACATTTCCAAGTTCTTGTTATCTATGGGACCACAGACAACAAAGGTTAAGGATTACATGTACATTGATCACGAGGATGATGCCGTGCGTGGTATGCTAACTGTTGAGAATGGGAAGCTTATGTGGCCTGCACCCCTTCCACCACCACCGCCTCCCAAGAAGGAGGCGGCTGAGGTTGCACCTGTAGAGATTGACTATCGTGCACCATATGTTGTGGGTGCCAAGCAGGCTGGGTATTTAGGCGCTAGTGTTTTGGGTATGGGTTGCATTGCCCCAGATCCAGCATTCAGTGCAATGTTCACAACCTTTGCCTTGTCAAACATCATTGGAGTTCAGGTTGTTCTTGGAGTCACCCACGCTTTGCATTCACCCCTGATGGCTGTTACTAATGCCATTAGTGGTACTACTGCTCTTGGAGGTATGCATCTTGTCGCACACAGTGAATCGGCTGGAGTTACTACTCTTGGCGCTCTTGCAACAACTTTGAGTACAGTGAATATTGTTGGTGGCTTCATTGTTACAAAGAAGATGCTTGACATGTTCAAACGTCCTGATGATCCTCCTGAGTATTATCATTTGTATGGTATTCCTGCCGCAGGTACAATGGCGTTCTACACTGCTGGAAGTATGAGTGGTCATGTTCCTGAGATCGATTCGGCTGCTGGTACATTAGCTGGGCTTCTATGTATCGGTGGTATTGGAGGTTTGTCAAGTCAATCAACTGCTCGACTTGGTGCTGCTTCTGGTCAAGCGGGTGTTGCTCTTGCCGTGGCATCCACTCTGTAAGTATATGCATGTATTTCCCCCGTCGGCCTGCCTAAACACTGTCTCCTCACTCATATCTCTCTCCTTGATTCAAACTCATAGTGGGCATCTTCATCCTGATTTTGGTACTTCGGCCAAGATTGCAGGTCTCATGGGTGTAGGCGGTATTGCTGGCAAGTACATTGGAGATAGAGTCGAACCTACATCACTTCCACAAACTGTTGCAGCTTTCCACTCTCTTGTTGGGATTGCAGCATCAGCAGCTGCATTGGGAGATTATGCTAATGCTCCCGTTGCTAGTGAGCTTGATAAGGTTCATCTGGCCAGTATCTATTTGGCGACAGTCATCGGTTCTGTAACATGTACTGGATCGTTGGTTGCATTTGGAAAGCTCGATGGACGTCTTGGCTCGGCGCCTATGGCCCATCCTGCTCGTGATAAAATCAACATGGGCTTGGGTGCCGCGACATTGGGAGCTGGAGCTATTGTTATGGGTGCACCTGGAAAGTCCGAGTTAGTATTGTTTTACCACGTACATATGTGATGTTTGATATGAGTCTAGTGATCTAGCTACTCATTTGACCTTTATCTGTCTTTGTTTGATCGCATTTGTAATCCGTATGTACTAACATATGTTACAATCACTTCTCTTTCATCTTCATAAACCGTGAAACGCGCATCTTCCAGAGATGGGAACTGGCCTTGCAGCGCTTGGAGGAGCGTTGGGAACAAGTGGTGTTTTGGGATGGCACATGACGGCCAGTATTGGAGGAGCAGATATGCCCGTCGTTATTACTGTTCTAAACTCTTATTCTGGTTGGGCCTTATGTGCTGAAGGGTTCATGCTCGACATGCCCGTTCTCACAACTGTTGGAGCTTTGATTGGGTGCTCAGGTGCTGCATTTACCAAAATTATGTGTGATGCTATGAACCGTGACATTTTAAGTGTTATTCTTGGTGGATATGGTACCAAAAGTGGAGGAACTGGTGAGGCAATGGTCTTTGAGGGAGAAGCCACAACAACTAATGTTGATGATACCTGCAAGCTGTTGATGGAAGCCGAGAGTGTGATTATTGTCCCTGGTTATGGTCTTGCTGTAGCCAAGGGTCAATATCCTTTGAAAGAAATGGTGGAAGCTTTACGAGCAGCTGGAAAAAAGGTCAGGTTCGGTATTCATCCAGTTGCAGGACGAATGCCCGGACAGCTTAATGTGTTACTGGCTGAAGCTGGAGTTCCATATGATATTGTTGAAGAGCTCGAGGAGATTAATGACGACTTTGATGAAACCGACGTTGCCCTTGTAATTGGTGCAAATGATACCGTCAACAGTGCTGCCGAAGATGATCCCAACTCAGAGATAGCAGGCATGCCTGTTCTTCGTGTGTGGAAGTCAAAGCAAGTGATTGTTATGAAGCGTAGTTTGGCAGCTGGTTATGCCGGTGTAGACAATCCAGTATTCTTAAAGGACAATACTGATATGTTGCTTGGAGATGCCAAGGACACTTGTGAAAAGTTGGCAGCCGGAGTCAAGTCGATGAGTTAAGCCTTGTGTATTTGCTAATGAGAAGAAAGCCTTCTTTCTCTTGTTGGTAAATGGTTTTGTGTATAGATAAATATTCTTTAGAATCTGTTTGTTATTAAAGTAAAATATTACCGTCTATCAATATAATACTGATAACATATGCAATGCCTATACCTTTTGAATAATGGGCCAGATTATTGCTGCATCAAAATATTGTCTCGCTGGGAGTCTTTTGTATTAATGGGACAATGTTTTATTGGTTGTATTTACTCTCTATAGTGGATTATCGGCTACATATACTAAGCTCAATAATAGTTGGTGTTAGGAACTTCCCTTTCATATTTGGTAAGAGTTCGGGGTAGATTGATATCGTTGATATACTATACACATTTCAATGTATAAAAAATAATGACCAATACAAAATTTCAACAAAAACATCATCAGATAATCATCTATTGTATCAGTATGATATCGTTATCATCTACGCTATTGGCACTGCCTAGAAGTTTAGCATTTACATTATATCCATTTAGATACAAGAGCACATCATATGGTTTATTTTCAACAACAGACAATAATGAAGGCATGATATTGCAACAGCGTACTGATATGCTTCGTACCAACTCTAAATTATCATTGGCACCTATGATGGAGTATACAGATAGACATTTCCGACATTTAGTACGGTTACTATCTCCAAAGACACTATTATATACAGAAATGGTTGCCGCAAATGCAATTGCGCACGAGAGAGATAATGCTCTTACTTCTTCTGAATCTGACAACAAAAGTTTAGTGGATACAAACTTTGATCCATCATATATATTGCGATTCCTTGGACAAGGACATAATCCCGAGGGAGCATCAGTACTACAACTTGGAGGATCAGATCGAGATCAGTTATATCTTGCTGCACAAACTGTATATGAATTCAATCAAATGCAACAAAAGCAATTACAGCAACAGAATGATAATAAACAAACACCGATATACTGTGATTACTCAGCCATTAATCTCAACTGTGGCTGTCCATCGCCAAAGGTTGCCGGAAAAGGTTGCTTTGGTGCAGCACTCATGCAAGAACCTGACCTTGTTCGACGACTAACATCATCAATGTATAATGGTTCACAAGGTACAATGCCAATCACTGTCAAATGTAGAATAGGGACAGATGAGGGATATACATTTAACCAAAAGGAATATCTATCACGAAGTGAAGAGGATGAATATCAAAACTTGAAACGATTTGTGGAAGTGGTTGCAAGTGATAGTATAGTGACCGATTTTCAGATACATGCTCGGATAGCTGTGCTTGGCAAGAACTATAGTCCAGCTGATAATAGAAAGGTTCCGCCATTGCGATATAATCACGTCCGAAGACTTGCAGAGGAGTATCCTGAATTGAATATCTCTCTCAACGGAGGTGTAGATACACTAACTGCTGTTAAGAGAGAGTTGGATGAATGCGGTTCGTTAGATGGTGTAATGGTTGGGAGAGGGTATGCGGCGAATCCTTGGTCATTTGCAATGGCAGATGAAATTCTTTATGGAAACGACTCATCTACTAGTAGACCAAAGAATAGACTTGAGGTTCTAGAGGCATATGGTAAGCATGCCGACTATGAAGAAGAGACATACGATCCAACACGGATAAGAAGATTCATGACCAAGGCAATATCACACTTGTTTGCAGGCGAGCCGAATGCCAAGAGATATAGGATTTTACTCGATGAATATGCAGGCATACCCAAGAAGTTGGAGAGAGAAAGGAAACAGAACCCTAATGCAATCCAAGCTGATCAACCTCCAATATCAGAATTAATCATGAATGCTGCAACAACACATCTTAGTGAAGAGGTACTGTATCGATCTCCTGAAGAAAGTTATGAAAAGATGCTTTGGGATGAAGAACAAGCAGAACGAAAGAAGAATGTTGTTGGCACTGTGATAATGAATGGTGCTGCTCAAGATGACAGCAATTCAACAAAGACTTTAGTACAAGAATGGCAATCATCAAGAAAAGAAGAGACAAGATTGGATATCAGTGCATGAGGATAATTATATCTTTAATCTCTACTTTAGACGGCTTGGCTGTTATCTACAAAACAATTTACTTCCACACCTTAGTTGTACTCTACCCATCGGTCAACATGTATTGTGCTGAGACCTCCATCACAACTCGGGCTTCAGATATTCTTCACACATTCACCTAATTTCACCGAAGCTTCTTATACTACTTGTTGAATCTCGCCTCTTTGGAATATTCTCCTTATTCTTTACTCCCTTCAGATGAGAGGGAGATGCTCCAAGAGTCTGCCTTCGAGGTACTGGTCTTGCTAATACCGTTGTACCAACACTACTATCTCTCCTGACTCTACATTCCTTTTCAATAGATACAAACTCAATATCCCTCAAGGCATTACCATTACTGATCCTTCTGTTTCCGGCCTTGTCTTCTTTTAAGCTGATTATCCTTTATGGAGTTTTCACAGTCTGTCCAACTTTGTCTATTATCTAGATAAAAATTGCCCCTGTCGGGAACGTCAACACTTCACCAATCATAATGATATTTCTAAAGTTACTTTGTTTATTTCTCTTCGTCTCTTTTCTCTTCGTCTCTCTTGACCCTCTTTTCTTTTCTCCTTGCTTTCAATAATGCTTTCTTATCTAATTTGTCTTCCCTCTCTTTGGCTACTTCCTTATCCTGTTTCTTTGATAGTTCTGTTTGTTCTTCCTCTTTCATTTGTTTCAGGATGCCCTTGATTTTATTGGCAATGATTCCACCAACATAACTATTCTTCAAGCGATCCAACATCTCCTCTCGTTTGCTGAATGTCCGAAACAACCCCGTACTAGGTACTATCTTGATCCTCTCCCCCACATCCTTTACCCCCTCAGCCACTGACTGTTCATCATTAAGGTCTATCTTGGACACACGATTCTGTATGGCTGCATGCTGTTGGCCATCATATGTATGACTGACACCTCCTCTCTCACGTTGTCTCTTGGTCTTGCCTCGCTCGCTAGCTGCGAGGTCGTTGTACTCACTCTTGAATACATTGTCAAATTTCCAAAGTAGATTCTTAGCAAATAATGTTGCAACAAATGAATGGACGTGTAGATTCTTGAGTAGGTAGATCCGCATGGTATAAGCAAATAGAAAATTACCCATTACTGATTTACATGTCCTGATGGTATCACCATTAATAAAGTATTGAACAATGGCTTGTAGAAGATGTGCCACCTTTGCTCGGTCTCCTTGTTGAGTAATCATAGGCCATGTGTGTGTTTCCGTGACGACATGGGAGAATAATGGTGTACAAAGCGGTGGATGAATGATAAGTACACCCTTCTTGTCAGAAGATACCCAAGCAGTGAGTCCATTATACTCAAAGAACGGTTTCTTCTCGTATCCTCCTTCTTTTTCAACTGCCTCAAGCAATGACTTGGATTCATCGGCACTAGCATCTTCTTCTTTCATCTTGTCATAGGCGGCACTACACTTGTTCAATACCAACAAGCCGCCTTTCTTTAGATGATTCTTGAGAAGCTCACGGTGTTTAGCTCGTGCATTACGACGCTGGGTCTTATTGTGCCCATCATCGGTATTGTATGGAGCCGTCTTGTTTGTCATGCCAGTGAAGATATCCTTCCAGTAGATGTCCTTGGTATTCTTCTGATCAAAGATGGCGTCATATCCAACACATGTTGCTGCTACTTCACCGTGAGGAATGTTGGGCTCCCAACTAGACCAAAAAATGATATCCTCCTCGGTCACAGGACGTCCAATTCGATTCGATTGCACCCAATCCTTGCCAACGGCGGATTCCAATGCCTGCTTAAACTCATCAGCTTTACTTTGTACCTCAGGATCTGCCAATCTAATCCATGAGATTCCATCAAAATGGAGGTGCTCATGTTGAGCTGAGTTACTACGCGGCTGCTCATCAGACTTAATACTATTGTTAACATCTGAATCATCTCTCATCATCTTTTCAAAGCACTTCTGTAGAGCACTCTCAACATCATTAAGATCGAATGCACGCTCATAACCTGCGATACGGAACGCGCCACCAACACATTCATCAATATCTTTGGAGAGGGAATCGATTAGAAGCCGGACATGGAAGGGAAGGCCAGTCTTCTCTAAGTCCTCCACGCCATCAATATCCAACTCTTCAAGCTTGGTAACTGTGTCAAGAGATACTCCTTCTTCTTTTCGAATAGCCTTCAAGACACCAGGGAATATGTCATTAATCACTTCATCACTAGCATAATCATAGTCAAAGATAACAATAATGTCATCATCCTTATCATGCCCCTTCTTCAGGTAATATCCCCATCGCTTTCTGCCGTTTGTAGTTCGTCCAGTCTTCTTGGTTCGGAGGACAAAGTAAATATGTGATGTTGCTTTGTCTTTCATCTGTCTCTTGTTGAGTTTGATAATTGTACCCAACATATCCTTCGACAGTGGTACCAACACATGGTCCCCTTTAATAAGAGGAACACCCAAATCGTTCTCAAGTATATCTAATACCTTTTTGAATGTTGTTGCCCGTTTCCCTTCTCCACTATAATTACTTCTGAGATATCTCTGGGTAAACTTAACACCAGTTGATTCATCTTCTTTTGTATCTTCTTTTGTATCTTCCTCCCCTTCCTCTTCACACTCACTGTCAGAATAATCACCATGAACAATAGCATTATCATCCTCTTCTTCCCAATCCTCATCGTCGTCAACATCATACCTCTCGTCATATTCGTAGGCTTCGTCATCCTCGATATCGTCGGCGTCGGCAGAACGCTTGGCTGCGGACTCGGTGCTACTCATGATAGTAATGTGATATGGCTTTGATTATACTAATATTGATTGTATGATTTATCACTACAGACTAACGTATATCAGCAGAGATTATCGTTCATCGACGCTCAATTAATTTTAGACAGGCCCAAAGATATCTCTTCAACAAGCTTTAGATCCGCCTCTCATGTCTTCACTAGTAGGACGCGTGTAATGAGAGGAGAAGATATTTGTTCTTACACAAGTTCACCGACCGTATTGATCAAACGACACTGAGGACGCGCATGACGCAGAAAGCG
>Ga0214480_100942_pt1 | contig 13791 bp, 11 predicted proteins | sample M1_20Mar14CPVII9_3_FD_165042 | JGI IMG/M metagenome (GOLD analysis project Ga0214480, IMG submission 165042) | Marine eukaryotic communities from Monterey Bay, California, United States - M1_20Mar14CPVII9sort6BwellE17 | ecosystem: Environmental > Aquatic > Marine > Unclassified | place: USA... | reverse complement strand
ACAACCACCACTAGATGAAGATGATTGTCCAATTTGCTTCCAGCAGTTGCCTTTATTGAACCCATCGGGAAAGAAATATAAGTCGTGTTGTGGAAAATTTATCTGTAGCGGATGCATGTATGCTCCTGTATATGACAATCAAGGCAATAAAGTTGATAATCAAAAGTGTCCTTTTTGCAGAACTCCCCCAGCAACTTCAGAAGAAGAGATTGCTATAAGAATTAAGAAAAGAGTAGATGCCGGTGATGTAAATGCAATGCATGGTATGGGTTGTTTCTGTCGAGATGGGGATCATAGTTTTCCACAAGATTATAAAAAGGCATTAGAATTATTCCATCGGGCAGCAGAGCTTGGTTATGCTGAATCATATTGCAGTATTGGTTATGCATATGATCATGGCGAAGGGGTGGAAAAAGATGAAAAGAAGGCTAATAATTATTATGAGCTAGGAGCTATAGCGGGGAACTCACAGGCAAGGCACAATCTTGGCCTCTTTGAGGCACGTGCTGGTGATTATGGTAGAGCTGTGAAACATTTTATGATTGCAGTTAGTATTGGAGATTCTGAATCTTTGAGGTTGATCCAAACAATGTACTCAAATGGACATGCAACTAAAGAGGATTATTGCATGGCATTACAAATGTATCAATCATACTTGGGCAAGATAAAGAGTCGTCAGAGAGACGAAGCAGCTGCATATGATGAGGCAGAATATCGCTATTATTAGTAGGATATACACACGCCATGATAATATTACACTAATCAGTCTTCCTTTGCTTTGTTCGGTTGCATTGCAATCTTCTTATGATACCCGCTACAAAAAAAGAGTTGACATGTCATTCATTGATACAAAAGTATTTAAGTGATGATTAGCTTGTTTAACTCTCTACGATCGATAAATGGCAAAAAGAAATCCTGCCCGAGATTCGAACTCGGAATCTCCTGATCCGTAGTCAGGCGCCTTACCGTTGGGCCAACAGGACCATACAAGCGATTAGATGAATTGAAATTATTACTCTCATAGTAAAAGGATACCAAAATAAGATACCGTATCCTGTGATGTGGTCGGTTTGAGAAAAAGTAGTATGTGTTCTCTCAACAATGATGCACCAACGTCATACTTGACGCTTCCTCCCTCTACCATTGCTTTGTGCTCACAATTTTGAATCTATTGTCATACACCTTACTTCCTTTAATAATAATAATCGATTAAGTATGAAGCTTTCTATTGTAGCAGCTGCCCTTACGGCCGCCACCACCACGGCATTCATGCCATCCAGTCTTCGTGCTGCCAAATCTTCATCATTGCAAATGGCATTGAAGGATGGAGAAACACCCATTGTTATTGGACTTGCTGCTGATTCCGGTTGTGGTAAATCTACCTTCATGCGTCGTGTTACCTCCACATTCGGCGGTGATCAATGCGGACCTCTTGGAGGTGGATTCGGTGCCCCCGGAGGATGGGAAACTAACACACTTGTTTCAGATATGGCCACTGTTATCTGTCTTGATGATTACCATCTTAATGACCGCGAGGGACGTAAGGTATCTGGTTTAACTGCTCTTAACACCGCCGAGCAGAAGTTCGATCTTATGTATGAACATGTTAAGGCACTTAAGGATGGACAATCTGTTATGAAGCCCATTTACAACCATGTTAATGGAACACTTGACACACCTGAGAAGATTGAACCCACACCTGTTATTATTATTGAGGGACTTCACCCATTTGTTGATGAGCGTGTTCGTGATCTTATCGATTTCAGTTTGTATCTTGACATCTCCCCCGATGTTAAGCTTAACTGGAAGATTCAGCGTGATATGGAAGAGCGTGGTCACTCCCTTGAGTCTATCATGGCTTCCATTGAGGCACGTAAGCCTGACTTTGATGCCTACATTGAACCCCAGAAGGAGTTTGCTGACTATGTTATTGAGTGCAACCCCACCGCTCTTGACCCCGAGGATAAGAGTACATTGAGAGTACGTGCCATCCAGAAGAATGGTGTTGCTGACTTCAACCCCACATACTTATTCGATGAGGGATCTGAAATTGAATGGTCACCATCTGCCGATAAGCTTTCATCCCCCGCTCCTGGAATGAAGCTTAAGTACACACAAGAGAAATACTTCGGAAATGATGTTTCTGTTGTTGAGATGGACGGTACATTCGATAACATCCAAGAATTGGTATATGTTGAGAGCAACCTTGGAAACACCAACTCCAAGTTCTACGGTGAAATTACACAGGCCATGCTCAGTCTTGCTGATTCCCCAGGATCCAACAACGGTACTGGTTTGATGCAAACTTTGGCTGCATTTGCCATCCGTGAGCTTTACAACAAGAAGGCCGCCGCTGCTAAGCTTGCTTCCACAAAGGCCGCCGCCTCTGCTTAAGCAACATGGTTTAGGAGAATAGAGTCGTTTTATTGAATATATATTTATAAAGCTAGGTATTCAGGTTATGAATTGTACACATAAATCATCTATTTCTGATCTTTTTACATAAGTTAGAACTTGTAGTATGTTCACCAGCCCAACATCTACTTTTATATCTTATTTTTTAATCTCAATTTCAAGTACAACAGGACAATGATCACTACCGACCTCATCCGGGAGGATATAACTATCACGAACACATGCCTTTCCTTTACCATCCTCCATCAACTCCTTACTGCAAATAAAGTAATCTAATCTCAGTCCTTTGTTTGGTTCGCGATTGCCTGCTCGTTGACTCCAGTAACTGTAGTGTCCACGTCCTTCGGGATGCAAATGCCTAAATGCATCAACATAACCTGCACTAAGTTGCTGTTCAAATCCTCGACGTTCTTCTGGAGTAGTAGCTGAACTCTTCGGTAAGTGTTTAGCACCCTCGTTCCATGTATCCTTCTCATCATATGCTACATTGAGATCACCTAACCAAATAACAGGTTTCTTACCATCCTTCTCGAGTTGTTGATGTTTGGCTAAGAAGTCTTGATCCCACTGTTCTGTGCGGTAGCCCAATCGTTCAAGTTTAGCACCACTGTTGGGAACATAGACATTAGTCAAGTAGAAGAGAGGATATTCGACAGTAATAGTACGTCCTTCCCCGTCATGAGCAGGCATACCAAGTTCAGTCTCAACATTGATAGGTTGAAGAAGAGAGATGGGTACATCTCCTATTGCCATGCCGTCATATCCTTCTTCCTCACTCTTATTGCTACCTGTTTTCTTACTTGATGGTTTGAAAAAGGCACCCAACTTTGCTTGCTTCTTCTTATCACCCTGGGGTTTACCATTTACACTACTCTTACCTCCTCTCTTCCTAACAAATGTTGCGGTACCAGAATATCCCTTCTTTTCCTGTGAATACGACCAATGACTATCATACTCTGGTAACTTTTCTTCAAAGTGTTCTTTTAATTTGAGTTTCTCGTCATCCATGTGAACCTCTTGTAGCTTCGTTTCCTGCAAACAAATTACATCTGCATTATATCTCTCGGCCAGATTCTTTAATGCATCAGGTTGTTTCTTAATAACTGCACGTAATCCGGCTACATTCCAACTAATGATTGTAAATGTATAACTACCCTTAGTTTCCATTGCCTGTTGAGGATTCCAATGACGAGTGAGTGGAGTACGCTCAGTACAACGTTGATGATCGGCTGCCTTTTTCTTTTTGGTAGGTGACTTCTTCTTTGCAGCAGTAGTTGTAGAGCCTTCATCATCTGATGCACTACTCTTTGATTTTCGTTTTTTAGTTGCAGCTTTAGGCTTTTTATCGCCATCGTCCTCATCTTCATTATCCGAAGGTGGTGTATAACCTTCCATTTCTTTTTGATAGCGCAATTTATCAGCAGCAGCTTGCTCATTATACTCAGTCTTATCATCTTCACTTAACGCTTTCCATGCAACTCCAAGTAGTTTTCCCTGAGTAATATCAAGAGTTGTATTTCGGTGTATCAATGTATAAATGAGGACAAAAACAATATAACATAAGACAAGTTATTAAACTAATATAAATACTCACAAGCTCGCCAAAAGAAGCTTCAGGGTTATCTTCCTTAATCTCGGGTCGTTTTGCCTTTGAAAAGTACATAAAAGCGGATAGAGCATTCTTTGGAGCATTTGGATCCTTCTTCTTTTTAGTAGATGCCTTCTTCTTTTTGGTTGGTGCTTTCTTCTTTTCATTTCCTTTTAATGGAGAAGGTGCACCTTCATTATTGTCATCACATTTAGCTGCTGAGGCGGCGGTAGGGGATCGACTAGATTTAGTTGACATTGTACTTTTAGAAAAATTTAATAATGGTGATGTGTGTGTAGAAATACCCTTAATTTGGTAGAGATTGTGGTATGATGGTGACTGAACTTTCGTGCACAAGTTGTGTTGTTTTGATAAAGTGTTGTGTATCCTAAATGTTGAAAATGTCCTAAATGTTGAAAATGACAGTGACGGTGATGTAATAAATCGAACCAGTAGTAATTTACGAAATGTAGAATATATTGACATGAAGATCAACCCGATAGGATTGGTTGGGAGGCTGTATACGATATGCAAAGACTATTGGATATGGTATGCTATTGCAAGTTACTGCAACACTGAATTTTTATGAGAGTTGGCAAAATTGAAATACACGGCATTTAGCATTTATATTCAACTCTTGATACGAATTGATCGGACATAAGATAATCAATAAACTTTGCAATATAGCCGTCCCATATTATTATATTGATACAATCTTATAGTTACATTGTCATTTAATGCTCTTTCAATTGGTTGTGGTACTGAGACATTAGCTCAAATTATTTTTGCCTCACTTTTTTGTTGGCGTTGTTGATGCAATTTGGTATTGCATACTCGCTTCCGTATATCGATTATATCGTTTATATAACTTTTAATAACGTTCTGTCGATCCTCACCGGTTTTATCAATTCGGCACCAAGTTAAGCATCTCCGACAGCTTTGAATTTTTGAGTTCACCTTCAAACTTAGACATCACATTTATTAGGTAAAGTATTATATTCAACATGCCACCTGCCAAAAAGCGCCGTATCGATGCAGCTCAAACTGCAGAAGATTTAGATGATATGCCCTCAAAAGCACACATCATCAACAATAATACAAACACAACCAAATTATTAGAACAACATCGTGATACCCTTAAAACACTACGGAGTAATATCTCTGAACTGGCTTCCAACAACACGTCAAACAACAGGGGAGAACTTCTATTATCATCATCAATAGCATTATCAACCTTAAAATCATTACAACGTCAAATATCATTATCAGTCGAGGTACATGCCAATACATCCAAGCTCCATCGTGAGGCCATTGAAGAATGTAGCTTAACATTGGAAAATTTAAATTATGAACGTAATTATTTATGTGATGAAATATCAAGTATGAAGAGTTGGAAGGCGAATGAGTTGGAGAAGATGGCATGGAAGGAGTTGGGATTGGATCCTGCAAAGTTAAAACAGGATAATGCTGATGATGATAAGATGGAGGAAGATGAAATAACCACTGCCGAGGAAGCTATTGATACCTACCTCCTAGGAGACAACTCTACAGTACAATCCAAATCACATCGAGATCCATCCAACCATCAATTAATCCTTAATAAATTACAATCCAATCTTGAAACACGATCAACATTAGTACAACAATTATCACAATCTAAAAAACAATTAAAGGAATTACAAAAGAAGCGTGATACATATCGTAACTTCTTACATCAAATACCTAAAAAGTTAGTAGAGTTGGAAAAGGTTGGTGAAAGTTTGAATAATTTCTTTAGTGGTAGTAATGTATGGAAGGATGTATTGAATGATGGTAAGGATGGAGATACTGCAATGGGTGATGAAGATACGAAGATGAAGAAAGTACAAGATGCCAATTTGTTAGTGAATAGTCCATCATTCGATCGAACTAAACGATTTGAGTTGGCACAATCGAATTTACCATCACCACTCTATGTTTTGTATGTACAATTTGTTGGATATTTAGATGCTTGGGCATCGTTGGAGAAGTTGGGTGGATCAAACGCTGCCGGAGTCACTTCCGCTGCTGTTGCTGGTGAAGGGGATAATAAAAAGTCTACAGTTTTGGATGGATTTGTAGGAGCCAATGGTATGAACGTGTCAGCTGTACCTCCAAAAGAAGGAAGTGATAGTTGGAATGTGTTATTGACACTCTCATCAAGTAATATTCTACCACCAGAGATTGGTTCAATATTGGGCAAAAGTTATGCCTCTCGATCGACCTCAGCATCATCCATTAAGATTGTTTTCTCATACAACATGGAAGAGGGCGTGGTTTATGCATCTGTTAATGATGATGAAGGTAGTAATGAAGGGTTGTTGGATAATTTGTTCCCCGGAGATGACGGAAATGCTAACCCAAACGTATCCCTGTCCGTCTTAAAGGATGAAGATGATGAAGAGACTAGCTCAAATGAAGGTGAGGGGCAAACAGCTACCAAGTCTGACAACGAAAGTAAGAACGGAAAGCCATATTATTGGTGCCAGGTACTTAGTGGGCTCAACTTTCCTCCTCCCTCATCGTCATCAACTTTGGTGAGTGATGAGAAAGAGTCTGATATACCATTTAAGATTCAGACTTGTACCAAGGCAATCTTTCGACAATTGTTGCGTCGTATCCGAGCTCGAAAGACTCTAGCTGCCATCTTGGAATATCTTGGCAAACGTAGTCAGCTTCAAGCACTACCAATCCATCTTACAATGAAGGGTGAAGATCAGCCACAATCAATTAAGACAAAGTTGCATTCGTGGGCTGAAGATTCGAAGGACAAATCGACAACTACCAAGAGTTATATCGCCACCATCAAACGAAAGACTTCTACTCTGAAGGCAACTGTTACTATTGATACCCAAAGGTATCCTGCCGAACCACCCGTGTGGTCACTTCAGAATGAGGATGGATCGTCAGGAACTCTATCATCATGGGGAGAAGAACATGGGAGTGTATCATCACTGCAACAGAATGCTGCCAATAGTAGCAGCTCAAACGGCGCACCTCCACTTTTTGATGCAGGGTTACATCGTATCGAATGTCATGTCAATGAAGGACTGGATAAGTTTGTTCGTCAAGATGTAGAGCATACCTATGATTGGATATTACTTCATCAACTTGCTGATATTGTAGCATGTTGGGATGAGGTGATCAGTGCAAGTGAAGGAAGCAGTAGTAACTCGAGAGGGAGCAAGGGAGAAATGAGTGGACGGATGCACAAGGGCAAAGATCGAAGACTGGTTTCATTTGGTGAACGATCTCCATTCTCGTGGTATAGGAATGGATTATAAATGTAATGATGTAATGACAGTATCAATATACCTACTATTATCAATACAAATATATTATATGATGATGGGCTGTTTGTCCACTGCTTCTATTCCTCATCACTCGATTCAACAAAAAGTAGGATACCCCTCATGGTATCCTACTTTTGTTATGCATACATGCAATGGGCAATATTTCAAAGATAAGTAGGAGCAATAAAACAACGATGGCAGCCTTTCGTACCACTGGATATATGCTAAAGATCTATATGTTGCTGCTGTTAACAGACATAGCATCGGTATCTGCTTTTATTGGCGCATCAACAAACAACGTTCAATCTACAACTCTTCTTCATGCTGTTGATAGTGATAAAGTAGATTCAAAGTGGGGTCTTAGAATTGCTATTGCTGGAGCGTGAGTACTTATCTGGAAATGCATGGTGCTCTATATGCGATATGTAAACCTCACTATATAAACTATTTCCGTTTTTTCCTCAACAAATCTGAAATAAATGATATGCAATTGCAATTAATATGATCTCTGTATGATACAATTGTGCATGTGCAACTGACATACCTACAACCTACTCAGTGGTCCATCCGGTTTATTGCTAGCACACAAGTTAATCGAATCTCAATTACCGATTAACAAACTTGATATATACGAATCTAGATCTGACCCTCGTGATGAACAGAATCTAGGGGCAAGTAGAGCATACGCATTGGGTTTGGGAATAAGAGGAAGAACGGCAATACAAACTGTTGATAACGAGCTATGGAATTCAGTCAAGAAGAGAGGATATGAATGCGAGAGGTTTAAACTACATCTTACACCTAAGATTAATATCAAACTGAGAGATAAAGAAGAGGGGGTGCAACCGAGTGTATTGATATACCAATCTGATTTATGTGGTCAGTTGTTAGATGAATTGGAAAAGCGTGCAGATGCAAATGTTGTGAACATTAACTTCGACTCTCCAATTACAGAATTAGATCTAGATGAATCTACAATATCTAAATCAAATGGAACACAGCAACAATATGATTTAATTATTGGCTGTGATGGAGCAAACTCTATCGTCAGAAAGTCCTCGTCAGAAAGTCCATGAAGGAGTATTCTCCACCTAATACATTCTCATACACACAAAGAAAGTTACTTCCTGGTTGCTTCAAGACAGCTCGGGCTGAGTCAATGCCGCCTTTGATTGACCCAGAGAGTGTCAGTTTGATATTACCAAAGTCCAGTAGCATTACAGCTTTTGTTGAACCAACAGTTGATGGTGGAGGTTGTATTCTGTTCGCTGGGAAACTAAATGATGACAATACAACAGCAGTATCAGAAGATGATGACAAGGTCAAAGATATCGGCTCCATTCTCTTTCCTCGGCCTGAGTCATATAGAAAAGGAGAGCCACCAAAGCAACTTGATATTGATACATTAAGCAACCTCATCATTGAACAGTTCCCACTATTGGAAGGGACTAATGATCTTGATGATCTTGCAAAGCAATTATTGTCGCAACAAACGAGTGTAGCTAGTTCTGTGAAATGCAACACATACAGCTCATTCAGTGGTACTACTCCAGTGGCAATTGTAGGGGATTCCGCGCATGCAACAGGCGGTGTAAGTGGACAAGGATGCAACAGTGCTCTCATGGATGCCGTTGCCTTATCGGATTGTCTTGAGAAGGAATATAAACCACCTACTGAATTCATTTATAATACACAAAATGCCAAGCGAGACTTGCTTCATAAGGGTATCTCATCCTACTCGCAAAAAGCTGTACCAGAAGGACATGCTCTGTATGATTTATCCTTTGGTAATGATGGCAAGACTCTCCCCATATTTCGAAACATTAAATCGCTCTTGTCTACTGGCATTGATGCGGTGTTCCGCGGACGATTTGGTATAGGGAAGAAGCCTTTACAAACTCTACTTGCGAGCTCATTGACATCCTTTGTAGATATAAGAAGAGATAGAGAGAAGTACTTTGTGGAAGATTTCCCAAGTGATGAATCGTGGGAGAAGATATAGGTACTTGGTATTTATTACAAGCAGTAACTCTTTCTACAATATAATACAACTAAATGACTTGTTTAGCAAAAGCAACAATCATTACTATCACAACATCCATTATCAGTGCATCTTCTACCGCATTCTGAAATGCATGATAACCTTTTTGCATATATTAGAATGATACCAAAAAATGTCAAACATGCGCCATAGATGTATGTGGCATAACTTGCAAGCAGAAGGACGAAGATATTCAACAGCATAGGAAGAATCAGCATTATCGTATAGAGTACTTTTCGAAGCTTGCTTGAATCTAAAGTACAACATTTGAGAGGATGAGAGGGATGGATATTGAGTTTATGTCATAAGGTACAACAACTTACCTCCTTTCCTTATCAGTAGTTGAGCAAATGCCAAGAACTCAACAGTGAGTGCTAGACAGAATGAAAAGTTGGAAAGCTCAATAATGAAACCAAACTGAAATGGCAGCAGCAGGAGTATGACCACGAGCCCAAGTAGAAGAGAGTATGTAGGTGTATCATGACGACTCTTTTTACCAAACAACGAAGGTAGTTGTCCACGCTCAGCCATTCCTTGAAGTTGCATACTATCAGAACTCATTTCCGAGAAGAATTGAGCAAGTAAAGATATACCTGCGCTAACTACAATCCAATTTCCAAGCCATTTTCCTGCAATATCTGTAGCTGCTACTGCAAAGGCGCCTTCTTTCCATTGATCTTGTTCTATGTTTGTTGCACCCGTGGCTATCAAGACAGGAAGAAGATAGGCGCAAGATGCCATGACTAATGATCCATATATACCATTTCGGTAAGCCGCCTTTGATACTATTGTAGTACTGAAATGAGAAGCTTGATCAAAGCCGTTGAAGTTCCAATACAGTGTGTTTACAAATGGTCTGAAGGCTATGCCAGCGATAGTTGCCGCAGGGAACCAACCATTTTGATCCAAGGCGTCATCGTCAAATATCTCTACCTCTCCAGTTGGCGTCTCTGTCCATTTATTTGGATCTACTTTTGGTATGCCGATAAGCACCATTAACAGAAATGGAACCATTGATATGAAGAATATTAGTATAGATGCCTTACCCACCACGTCCAGACCACGATAGTTTACAAATGCCAACATTATTGATATAACAGCCAATATAATATAATGTAGAAACATATTATCCGTTGCTGTTAATTCTGGGAAGAATTGTCGATGTACATAAGATAGGAATAATACAGGATAGGATGCATTATTTGTAACGCCACTTATCCAACCAAGATAACCAACTAACAAACCAAACGTTTCACCAAACGCTTCCTCAACCCATCGTACACCCCCCGATGCACAGGGATACTTTGATGACATTTCATATGTTATTATTGATTCCGGTAATGACCAAATAAAAGGCATTATACTAATACCAATAATGGCGTATAAATTACCAGCCGCCTTCAAGGCAGGTTCAATGCCAAATGGTCCTCCGCATGCATTGAAGAATACTATAACGGCCAACACAAATCCTGAAATCTTCTTTTGATTAGTATGGTTATATTTTGTAGTAATACCCCCACCAGCTGCAGCATCTGCATCATTGCAGTTATCGAGTAGAGTGGATGATGCTGCAAGTGTACTATCATCGTTGTTGATGCCACCGATTAGAGGCTCGTTTATCCCTTGAGATGATTCCTCCATCGTTGCCATAGTCTATCCCTCTACGCAAACACTATCACGTCCATTGCATACCACTTAATTATTTAATTCTACCAATCGTCAATCAACCTAAAAAGTTGAGTTTGTTCTTTATGTCGCGGTATCTTTTTTATGAGAGTCGAGAGTCGAGTGTTGGTAATTGGTAGTGTATGGCTACACTTCTCTTATTTAGTGTACAATAATTAGCCACCATACATCAGCCGCCAGTTACTCATCATGGCACGTTTACTAGCCGTATTCATATCATGTATTATCCTTGTTTGTCATGCCAAGGTGATAAACCGATGTTTCGTCGAGCTACTTCCTTAAAGTCAAAACAGGAGTAGGTAAGAATCTAATAACAAATGTTATTTTTGCAATTGTTATTATATGTCTCATACTTATGATATCATCTCATATACAACACAGCTCAAGGTATTCATTGGATTTCAGAGTATATTGTTGGGAAGAGCGTCGATAGACCTCCACGAAAGGTGAAACTTGCATTAGTTGGCATGGGAAGAACAGGGAGTACATCATTCTCGGCGGCACTAAAACAACTAGGATATGTTCCTGTTCATGATGATGAGGCGATAGAGGTAGCCGACATCTACTCGGCCATGATGGACGAAACGATGACAATGGATGAAGTCGCTGATGAACTGGGCAAACGCGGATTTGATGCACCTATGCTCAATCTACCCAAATTCGTAGAATGGGCTACAAAGGAACCTGATGTAAAAGTAATCTTGACAACTCGAGATAAAACAAAGTGGGCTCAGAGTTGGCAAGCTATAGCACCTGTGGCTTTCTTACCAAATCAGCGTCCATTCAAATGGATCAAATCAATACAGGAATTGTCTGAAATCAACTATCAGATGATGGTGAATATCCCAACAAACAACAAGCCAGAATTATACAATGATATACCTACTCTTGAAGCCGGGTGAGTCTTTTTATATTCAATACATAGGTATCATTTTACTGTTTGATAACATCTAACATTAATACACACACAGATTTGAAGCATGGACTGAGTATGTAATCAAAACTGTTCCAGAAGAGAAACTACTGGTATTTGATGTTAGACAAGGATGGCAGCCACTGTGTAACTTTTTGGATAAGCCAATACCCGAGGGAACGTTTCCACACATTAATGATCGAGTTGTAGTTGATGTCATTGTCAAGCTGTTCGTTTTATTCACATATATTTGGCCACTTGTATTTGTACTGCCACTATTGATTGGATACTTTATCATACGGTCATGTCTTATGCAGAGAGGAAAGAAGAAGGAGAAGCATGCATAACCATTGGGTGAGGAAGTGAATGTATTGAACAGAGATAGTGTATTTGAGCAATGTTAAACTTTATATAGACGATATCTAGTCTTCACATACACTTGTGAAGGGAGATGAAACGCCTGTTGGAGTGTAGCCAGGAGCTGGTTTGCATCTCTCTCTCAAATCCCGAGGCAACTCGGTAATGTCTCCCAAATACCAACTGTCACCTGGCTTCCAATCAGGATCCGTTAGTGGATCGGGAAAAACGCTGCCATGAAGATATGAAATGTGATCTTTCACTAATCCCTCCGCTGTTCTATCGTCTAGGTGATCTCCTCCAGGCAATTTATCCATGTCTTGCTTCCATTTACGTGCTTCTGCCAGCAGTACCTCATTCTCTAGTTGTAGCTTCTCTTTAGTAAACCTATCATGAAATGGACTCTCCTGTTTCCAGTTGAGGGCATCAAACAGAGTTCCTGCCTCTTGACGATTATTACGTGCAACAGCTTCATCTAGTCGGTCGGCAAGAAGTATCTCTCGCATTACATTGCTACGGACGTGTGTTTCAGGAGCATCTTCCCTATCTCTTGACCAAATGTTCAAAGCAAGAGTGTCTTCATACGGTTGTTCAAATTGGTGCCACCAGAGGGCTGGTAAGTAGAGTATGTCACCTGGCCCCACAACGACCTCTCTCAAATAGGCATATTTAAAGTTGGGGTAATCTTTGAGGTCAGGATAAGTCAAGTTAACTTGCGAAGATCCGACTAATGGATGATTATTTGGATATCTGGAAGATGCAATGTATGAAGACAAAAGAGAGATGATAATATGTTAGGTCAACATGTAGGCTAAGAGCAGATAGAGGAGTGGAAGGATACCTCTGAATACCTCTGGTATCCTAAAAACAGAGAGAGAGGGTTTCATACATCCACATAAACAATACTAACGCGGACTTTCCTGTACATATCATCTAACTGACCGGGGTCTCCAATGTATGCTTTTTTCCTCCCCCAAGCCATTACATACAGATTGTCCGTTGCATCATAATGTGCTGGCATGATAATACCTTTCATACCGCTCCAAATCTTGGCATACGAAAAATCTCCCCAGAATGCTTGCTTCGCGACCTGAAAGAAGTGAGTTTGAAGAAGATACAAAGGTATGAACAAAACGTCGATAACACATATATATCACATACAAACAGAGACTTACAATGGGTCGAAGTTGAGAAGTCACGACATCTAAATCATTTACAAGCTTTTGTGGCGCCGATCCGCCACCGACTGTTGCTTTTCCATCTCTCTTCATTACAATCTCATGCAAGTAGTGTAGAAGCTTTGGTTTTGGTGACCGATTTGCTTTTCTGACAGTCTTGACATATCCAGCAAATGAATCTCGATACAGATGTGTGGTTGGTGCAAAAGGGTATGGATATCCAAGCTTCTTTGCCTTTTCCTGAGGTTCAAAGTATTGGCAACATTGACCACTCAGATCAGCGGCAACATTGAACCCAATTG
>Ga0214480_100941_pt1 | contig 13800 bp, 24 predicted proteins | sample M1_20Mar14CPVII9_3_FD_165042 | JGI IMG/M metagenome (GOLD analysis project Ga0214480, IMG submission 165042) | Marine eukaryotic communities from Monterey Bay, California, United States - M1_20Mar14CPVII9sort6BwellE17 | ecosystem: Environmental > Aquatic > Marine > Unclassified | place: USA... | reverse complement strand
ATAGAAGTTCACCACACACCAGGAAAGGAGGAGGAGTTTAGGAGAGAGCTAGAAAAAGAGCATATGGTCAGAGAAGATGATGGACAAATTAAGAAGTTGGCTGTTGAGGCTGATAATGACGAGTAAATCGAATAAGTTGGATGAGTCACCTGTTGATTCGTCTACTACTGTTTTGGAAACAAGCTCTGCTGAGAGTAAAAAGGAAGAGGAGAAGCTTTCCGAAACGGATGATATGGAAATGTAGCCAAGAAGAATATGTCAATGAGATGGGGATAGATAAATAATATAATGAAAGACAAATGTTTGCATTATTACTATTAATTATTATGTGACTACGCAAGACTGATAAAACATTCAGGGAGAAGCAATACACTCTTGCTTGTCGACATTGAACTGTTGCTTCATCATTTCTACTCGCTTAGCATATAAGTTAGTAGTCTTCCTCATCTCGTTTTCATGTTTTGCCCTTGACTGCTCTAAGTTTTGAAACCACTGCTGTTGAAGATGAGAAGTTCGCTGTTTCTCTTCATCTCTGATCTTCATAGTTTCTCTTCTGAATGCATCGTTACTCATCCTATGAAGCTCAAGTTTGTAACAATCCAACTCTCTTGATGCCTCACGCTCTAGCCTGAGATCCATTTCCTTATTCCTCTCCATGAGCTGCCTTAACTTTGGCTCAATTGCCTTTGCAGCCTGTGCTTTGAGCTTAGGCGACAGCCTCTGCTCTCGCCTCTTGATTTCTTCTTTCTCTGTTTGAGCCCAATTTTTTTTGGCATCTTGAAGCGCCTGAGATCCATCTCTTCTTAGACTTTCACACATTGAACAGTTGACAGTTTTTTCAATATCAAGTTGAAGACGTGCGATCTTCTTCTCGAAACTATTGCACTCTTTTGTAAGTGTTTTGTTTAGCTCTTCTTGGTCACTTGTGACCTTGTCGTGCTCCTCTTTGGCACTATCGAGACGTTTCTTCCATTCAAGCTTGACAGATTTCATCTTTTGAATGTGTAGAGCCTCGTCTAACCACAGCCAATTAGATTAAGGTTAGATAATGGTATTCTTGCAGACATAAAGTACAAACACAATTACTCACTCTTGACACGAATAGTGTGCAGATGCTCTACTTTATTCGACTTGTCTTCTAGTTCCATTTTCATTGTTGTTGTGCGTGTTTGTATTTGCTCACTCATGAGCTTTAACTCTGCCAATTGATCAATTAAGTTGGAGTTAAGACCGCTTTCATTTGTAATAGATGTAGTCGTTGAGGGTTTATTTGGTAAGCTCTTGTCAGAGAGATGATCCCAGGAATCCCAAACATACTTCTTTTCTCCACCAACGCTCGACCTCCTCTTTCTTTGTGATCTATTGCTTTTGCTTGATACAGCTGTAGAGTTATTTGTAATGTCAACAAGGCCATAATCAGAGGCGCCCTTAATCTCTCCGTTTTCGTCATCATTGTTATTATTGTTGGATAACTGATCTTTGCTATCTAAGAACGTGAGCAATTTCGAGAGTTTATCACTATACCTTTTCGGCTGCTTACTAGCGGTTGGAGGTGACACACCGTTCTCCTTCTCGTCGTCAATGTTCATTGCGGAAGTAGGTGGTTTATAGTGGCAGGGCAAGGGAAATGTGGCCCGGCGCCGAATTGAGCTTTCGGGAGGAGAAAGGCCAACGGAGAGTTTGAGTTACGTTGTATTTTTCCACGAGCAATCAATAGTAACCATCGATAGACACGTAGGAGAGTTTTTACGTTTTTTTTTCTTCTTCACGAGCCTTCACGCATCTTCTGGGTGGGTAAAGCACAGACTCGGGATCCACATGAAACTCCTTAGTAAAGGTCGCACGTTTAACAGATACACCGACCAATCTAACAGTATCCGCAGCATCAATAGTAACAACCGATATGAGAGTGGCATTGATAGTAACATTATTATTATGATCCCTTGATGGCTAGACTAGATAGACACTAGAGCCAACACAATGTTGGGTTCCTATAGGTCAAAAGAGGATGGAAAAGTATGTCTCAACAAGATTATTAGTTGCTGTCAGGACAGTATATCATGTAGACGGCAAGTAAATGATTGGCTCATTGGTAGCCCCTCCTCGTCTAATCAATCAGTATCGCTGGCCGTATGTCGCCACGGATCAAATGGATTAATGGGAGCAGTCCGTGAGGACAACGCAGACGTTGTGCGCTTCTTTCTTCATGAGTTGACGGACGACAATTTGAAAGATGTCTTCACAAAGGAAACACAATTTGGGTATACTGCATTGACTTATGCAGCTTCTAAAGGAAGAACCGACATTGTTGGAGTTCTACTCGAGACTATAACATCAGTTGTTGATCATGATAATCTGTTCACCGTGTATGATATTATACATCACGAAACATCGAGAGGCAATACTGCACTAATCGAAGCTGTTCGTTCTAATTCAGAAGATGTAGTCGCCTTGCTCCTCAATAGCGGCCAGGCAAACGCAAAGCTGCCAACAAAGGCTCACCAGAAATCAGCAATCGAATGGGCCCTGTCATACGGACACGATAACATTGTGCAATTGATCGAATCACATGTTGCAACTCAAGAGAAGGCAGATCAGCTCTTCACAGCAGTATCAAACCATGATATGACAACTATCGAAACGTTAACAGAAGGAGGCTCCCCATTTGAAAGAAACCAAGATGAAAGATGGAAACAAGAGCTCGAGTCTAAGTGTGTCCAAGTTGATACTGATAGGCAACAAGAGATTGATATATCTCTTGCACTCAAAGAGAGTCAATCATCCAGGGGTCAACTATCAATTGAAATCAAACAAAGGAAAGAGAACATCTCAAACCTTAAAGCACAAAGGGAAGAAATCATGCTGACAAGACGACAGGAGATCATGTCAGCCGTATTACAAGTCCGTCACTCACTAGAAAAAAGCAATGATGACATCTCAAATCTAAGCAATACTATCAATCCTCCAATCGAAAATGAGTTGATAGCAAAGGCATTGTGTACCATTTTACACATCAAGCTAACTCAACAAGAGCATCCCACCATGCCACATTGGAAAGAGATAGTAACTTTATTGCAGGGTGATAGGGATCGATTTTACCACAGGATACGCCACTATCACTTTGAATCACCATCAATTGTTGAGTTGGCAACTCAAGTTCAAGTCGATAAGCTACCTGGAACCATTTCTGATCACTTACCAAGTATACTGAATAATGACCACCAAGATTTGAGTTCAATATACGTACTAATGACTTCACTTGCAACTTGGTTAAAGACCATCTTTAATCATATCTCTAAACACAAACTGGAAAAGAATCTCTTATTGCAAGAGAGCTCTGAGAGCGATCGCTTGTTCAGTGATAAAATTGACCATAACGTGCTTCAAGAGAGAAGCGCTATGCTCAAGCGAGAATTAAGCGAGTTGGCAGTTTCCATCACGGCCAACACTAACCGTGTATCATCTTTACGCCGCATGCTTGAAGTCCGTGATCTATTGAAGGTCGTAAGTAGAGATGGGCATTCTATATTGAGTTGGGCCGCTGGTTGTGGCGATGAAGAGATTGTCAAGCTTCTACTCAAGCGCGGTGCGCATCCAATATTGGGATCAATACAAGAATACTCCGCTAGCATCATTCAGATTGCTTATAGGAATAAAAGGTCTGCCAATGAGCGTAATTGTTGGAAGCAAGATCTAGTTGTTGCTTTCCGTATCAAAAGCCTAAGTAATCTTGCACGGCACGAGCTGAAGAACCTACGCTTACCATTGGCCGAAGCCTTGTGCTCTGGTCATTCCAACATTGCCAGGGTACTCGATACTTCAGACTTATCAAACTTTCAAGCTGTCGAGCTATTTTCACTGTTTTGTCCGCCACAGGGGTTGTCGAGATCACTCGTTGATAACGACAAGATTGTTAATAATATTGAATCTTCTTGTGAACTTCTTACATCCATCATTAAAGCTGGACAACATTATAGTCATGAGCAGAGCCCCCAAGGTTGTGCTTTTGTGAGCTCACTGAAGTATGCAAGAAACCTCGTCGATGACTGTCTGCAGCAGAGAAGACGTAAACTGGAAACCAAAATTGCTACACGCAAAGAGACAATCATCAGAAAGCACAAGAATGCCTGCGCTAATGAAATGCAATCTGCAATAATGCGCGGTGACTTTGTAGCCATTATTAAAGCCTCGAAAGAGGGCAATATCTCCCTTGATTATGAATGCCCAACCACTAATTTGACACCGTTGATAAAGGGTGCGATGGAAGATGTAAATTCCCCGTACCAAGGAATCAGTGCTGTAGGAGAGAAGAATACAGCAGTGGCATATTTGTTAGATCGGATCTCTCCTCATCGACCAAATATTGATTATGAGAATGCTTTGGGCAATACAGCTCTTGCTCAAGCTTGTATGTTTGGGAGGTTGGAAGTGATTAAAGATTTGATGGATCGGGGTGCTGATATTAATAGAAAATCATTGATTACTGGTTACACACCACGCGAGTTGGCAGCGGAGGAGAAACATTTCGATATAGTTGAATTTCTTGATAATAAGTTGAGATGATTGATAATGATTGAGTAGCTTGTATTTATATGGTTGTGTAATGTATCGAATAGCTCGTAATATAGACCGTTTGAAGTGTATTATTTCAGTCTGAACTGCCATCAGTTACCTCCTGGTGATTACTCAGCTCCCTTCAATATCACAACAATAAAGTAATATAAATGTGATATTATATAATCCCCTTGGTTGAATAACGACTTATACTCCAACATCATCATTATCATCCTTCTTTTGTTGCTCTCCTACAATACTACTACTACTTTGTTCATCTAACCTCCGTTGACTAGACGCCATCTGGTCCTCTGTCATACTATCAGTAACATAATTAAATGGACCTTCATTCAATCCTAATAAATTGGCAATAAATTCACCACTTGATTCAGCCTTTTTCAACACAACATCGAGGTAGTAAATTGTATTATGCCAAGCCTTAATGCGCGTTGGTAGAGATTGATTGTAGTCATTCGTTTCGTTCGCACTCTCCCAAAAATATACCTGGAAGATGCGCGTTGTAACGATTCATGAAGATGAAAGGGTGGTAAACATTATGCATGTTAGTACGACAGTGAGTTGCACTTTATTACTAGATAAGATCATATGAAGTACAAAACCACCGAGACTACATTTTTCACACAACAAACCAATACTAACGCGGACTTTCTTTGGGTATTGGTACATATTTTCGGAATGTATATTCTAATGGATCAATGTCAGGATTTGTTAGGTCTACTTCATATAGTTGATATTCAATTGGCAGTAAGCCGTTGTTACTATTGTTGTTAACTTGCTGTTGTTTTGTTGTATTGTTTGAATCAGTTTGGTTGGTATCGCCACTGTTTATGGCACATGAAGCCACCACGGGATGTGGTGATATATCCTCTGACGTGCTGCTACTGCTATTCATCTTTATTTACCCTCTTCTCAACAATAACACCTGCCTGGCCATTGTACCTACACCAAACAATAGAACTTATGTGCAAAGTGGGCTAATAAAAATACGATATCTTCGTACACAATACGGGCAGATGTTGACTCAAAGCTTTGAATAAGAAGCAATAACTGCTGCCGGATTGAACAATAGATTATTAATCTTAATCTATTATATATAAAATCAAGCCTTTGTGCATCAAGAAGTTATACAACACAAAATTCTGAGAAACATTGACACAAGATACTATGAAATACTGAGAAGAAGTATCAACATAATAAATATTAAATACTATCAGTTATTACCCAACCATCACCATGAAATCATTACTAAAAGGCAAGGCCGAGGCTAAAAAGAATGAACTGTTGGATAAACTATTCCACGATAATTCTAAATCAGGCAAACATCTTCTATGGGGCTTGTTACATATTAAAATTATAGGTTGTACAAAGTTACGCAACCTAGATCGTTTGGGTGTTAAATCATTACTTACAAAACGTAAGATGGATAAAAGCGATCCATATGTTACCGCTTTTATCAACGATTATCGATTATGCAAAACTAAGTACATCGATGATGATTTAGACCCAATTTTTAATGAAGAGTTTTACTGTCCAGTATCTCATGTTACCGAGGGTATTACTTTTAAAGTGAAGGATAAGGATATTATCAAAGATGAAAGTTTGGGACAAACGTTTGTACCAGTTGGTGAACTAATAAAAGCAGTAACTGATGCTGATATGCAAGAAGATTCGACATTGGAGCCTGGCGATTTGAAAAGAGTTGGGAAAGTCCGCATTAGTATTGTTTCATCTTACGTATTCATGCGTTCAATAAGAAGTATCTGAGATCAGAGTGCTTCATTTGGCCTTTATGTATCTTCATTTGGTTGTCTTTGCAAGCCATATGCACTAACCTGAGTTACTATCGTCTCTCTTCATCTTCATAAACTGCTAAACGCGCATCTTCCAGTGTGCACAAGGTTGTTTATCTCAATGGAAAGAAGGATTATGGTACTTTTGAATTCAAGATGGAGTTTATCCCAACACGTATGTTATCAAAGGGTATGGAAGTTCCCGGCGTCTATTTCAATTCAACAAAAGGAAATGATGTCAAGCTATATATGAATGCCGATGATGATGGCTCGGCACCTATTATCAAGTACGGAGGTGCGAATGATGATGACAAAATTTGGCAACCACCGAGACTATGGAAGGATATTTACGATAAGATGTGTCGCGCCAAGCACTTCATCTATGTAGCTGGGCGCGTTAGTATTGTTTTATCATGTGCATGCAGGTGTTCAGTATAAAGGCTCGACGACGTGACTGCTTTATTTGAACTTATTTTGCCTTTATTGTTGCTCTTGCATATCATATGTACTAACATATATTATGACCTCCTCTCTTTCATCATCATAAACTGTGATAACGCGCATCTTCCAGCTGGTCTGTTGATACTGATCAATACCTATTACGTGGAGACGAGTTGAAGGAATGCCTAGCCAATGGCAAATATTCACCTAAAATTGGTGAATTATTAAAACAGAAATCAGATGAGGGTGTGGTCGTTAATCTAATGCAGTGGGATGATCAAAGTTCTAACTTCTTGTTCCCTGGTATGATGGGTACAAGTGATGAGAAGACAAGGTCATTCTTTAAGGATACGAAGGTTAATGCCATGTTTATGGCGATGGAAGGAGGCGAGACGAATACAGTAATTGAGGGGTTGAGTAAGAAGCTGAGCTTTACCCATCATCAAAAGTATGTTATTATGGACACACCCCGTGTTGATGGAGAGGGAAGGGAGTTGTTTGCATTTGTTGGTGGTATTGACTTGACTCTTGGACGGTGGGACAATAGAAAACATCCATTATTCCGATCCCTTCAAAGCACGCACAAAGGTGACACATATACCAAGTGCTTCAAGGTGAGCAACGAGCATGGTCCACGTCAGCCTTGGCATGATATTCACAGTGCTGTTCGTGGTCCCGAAGCTATCTCATTAGCCCGAGCATTTGAGGAACGGTGGACGAAGCAGGCAAATGCTGGCGAACTTATTAGTCGTAGCCGTCTTGGACTGGACAATGAACTCACTCTTGAGAATAAGGGTGGATGGTGCGCTCAGGTTAGTATTGTTTTGTTTTCGGCGCAAGGCATAGAAATAGAAGTGATGAAAAGTCTTGATTACCTCCTTTCATATGTACTAACAACTATCTCCTCTCTTTCTTTCAGACATCGCGTTCTATTGACTCCAGGGTTAATTCATTTGATCCATCTGTTAAGCAGAATCTTCTTGATAACTTTGTTAGTCATGAACACAAAGCTGAGTGGTCGACAGTGAAGGAAAAGAATGCCAAATCATCTAGGCGATTTGAAACTGCAACCTTCAAGGAATTATCCTACAGTCGCTGTTTGGATACGAAGAAGGGCCGTTTGGTTGATAATAGTATCCACTTATCAAACATCCATCACATCCGTCGTGCTGAACACTTCATCTACATTGAGAGCCAGTACTTTATGGGGAGTAGCTTTATGTGGTCGAAGGATCAGGATGTCAAGTGTGGTAATATGATCGGAGCAGAGGTAGGTTTATGTTCATTATAATATGATGCGTGTAGATACCTTACTCTTGCCTCTACTCGGTCTCAACCTTACTTCTTATTAAACACACTCTCTCCTTTCTATATAAGATTGCACTCAAAATATGTGATAAGATTGCATCAAAGGAGCCATTTGCTGTTTATATTCTCTTGCCAATGTGGATGGAAGGTATTCCACAAGCTAATGCAACCCAAGGTCTCTTGTATTATCAGAGGCAATGTATAAGGGCAATGTATAAGCAAGTGGAAGATGCATTGGAAGCTCGCATGGCAAGCTCGACTGATTATGGCTTGAAGGTGTCGGATTATCTAAATTTCTATTGTTTGGGAACTAGAGAAACGCCCGCTCGCAGTCAGGCTACTGGAACTTCTCAGACTGAAGATGAAAACACTTTGAACAATACACGACGTCACCAAATCTATATACACTCCAAGATGATGATTGTGGACGATGATGTTGCACTAATTGGTACTGCCAACATCAATCAAAGGAGCTTAGATGGGTGTAGGGATTCGGAGATTATGATGAGCTCATGGCAACCGGAGCATCTAGCAACGAAGGATTCCATTGCCAAGGGTGATATTCATGCTTTCAGATTACATACATGGGCATCTATTACAGGACAGATGGATGATGTCTTTCGTTCTCCAAGCAGTCCGGAATGTGTTAGTGCTGTGAACAAGATTGCTAATGAGAATTGGAAAAAGTATTTAGGACAAGAGAGCGTTGATATGGAGTCTCATTTACTGCCTTTTCCGTTGGAGTATAAGGATGGCAAGATTCAGCCTCGTACTGGATTAACCGATGGGTGTTTCCCCGACACAAAAGCTAGTGTCCTTGGAAAGAAATCTTTGATCATGCCGGAAATCTTTCTTACATAGGGGAAGATCATGGGAAGATGGAATATGTTCCCGACTGGAATTGTTGTTTATAAGTTGTGTGTATTATTATTTGTTTTGTCTTGCAGGATTTATAGTATAGATGTCCTAAATCTTAAAGGTGTTCTGTCAAATGAGCTATATACTTGATACAGATTAAAAATACCTATATGTCGAGAGAAGGATACCTTACAGAGTTTTCTTTTATGAAAACGATAATTGCATGGCTGACTTGCAAGCAAATAGCAAATTAAAGAGCAGCCCTTTATTTAGAAACGGCGGCCATCCTCTCTATTGAAAGTGTTATTGTTGTATTTAGTAGTATTGAGTGTATACGAAATTATTAACCGATAAACAACAAATATATAAAATGAGCGGCGCAGGTAAGTTGTTGGAACGTTGGAACACACATCACATCTGCTATTTTTTTGCTCTCCTCTCAACTCTCAAAAACATATAATTATACTATACTATACATTAACACACACTCTCTCTTTATCTAATTAACAGCCCCATATGATATGCAGTGCAAACTGCTAATGATTGGAGATAGTGGTGTTGGTAAAACCTGTCTTCTACTCCGTTATGCCAACGATTCCTTTTCCCCAACATTTATCACAACAATTGGTATTGATTTCAAGATTAAGAATGTTGAGGTTGACGGTAAACGTATTAAATTACAAATTTGGGACACCGCCGGACAAGAACGTTTCCGCACCATCACTACATCCTACTTCCGTGGTGCTCAGGGTATTTTACTAGTGTATGATGTTACCGATCGTCGGTCATTTGAATCTATCCGTAATTGGATAACCCAAATTCAGCAACATGCCGACGTGCATGTTAATAAGGTACTTGTTGGGAATAAGTGTGATATGCTGGACGAGAAGGTCGTTAGTACTGAAGAGGGGCAGAAGCTTGCCAAGGAATTTGGCGTAGACTTCTTTGAATGCTCTGCTAAAAATGATATTAATGTTGAGCCTTGCTACTTGAGTATAGCACGTGCTGTTAAGGATCGATTGATTCAGGATGGTGGTGGAGGACCTAGTTCCAGTGGGGTTAAGTTGAAGAAGGATCCTGTATCTGGGAACAGGAGAGCCAATGGAGGATGCTGTTAAATACTTACAGTATTTTTTCAGTTTAGACTTTCTTTGTTTTTGTATAAATGTTTGTGTTGAGAATTAAATGAGTGTTAGGGTGAGGGCAGATTTATTGGAAAAAGCTTTGGATTCATTTGGGAGGGTTGGGATTATTATATACAGAGGTTATGGATTATTGTGGTGGTGGATTGGATAGTGGAGGGGTATTGTGGTGGATTGGCGTATTGTATTACGGGGGATCACAATTCACAATTTCGTTTCAGCAATAGCCCATTTCCTTGGTTTCATCCTAAGATTAGATGAAGTATATAAAGAGGAAGGATTGGAGCATAGAGTTACAACAACACAACCCTTTATACTTCGTGTTCTCGGGTAGGTAAAGTGTTTCCTGGAAAACTGCCTCGGTGAAACTTAAAGTGCTTGTATTAGTAAAAGATTTACTGTGCATATGCATACTATGTTCAATTTCCTTGTTAGTTATTACTTCGGTTGTATCTAAAAAGAAAAGCCTATCCTTCTCCGATCCCAGAGGCAATGATACCCCACTAGCTGTTTTTAAGCGCGACGGCGAGGTTGTCAAGCTCCTATCTACGACTGCACTACTGTCCTCCTTTTGCGGCTCTTCTGTCCACCCTCTAGACGGAATAAATGCTTTCCCTGTACTGCGCTGTGTCTCATCTTGGTGTGGGGAGTGACTTCACTCTCATAAAGCTCATAACCCATTGAAATATCACACAATATCACAATCACAAAATCTTTCTCCTCCTCATCTTTATCACTTCACTCTACATTCTACCTATCATCATTCATCTCTACTTGCAACTGATTGAAGGATCTGTTCTTTGCAAGCGGCAACACTCTTTGCGCATATATTGTATAGGAGGAGGAGGTTAAAGTCGTTGTACAAATTGCTAATACCACCACAAAATATTAGAGAAGGTGCACCTACACCTTTTATCACGCAACTAACATAGGTAACCAACAACACCTCTAGCTATGTCATCAGAAGGGAGGCGTGCATTAGAGGGGGCGAGGAAACGCGTTGCTACTGCTACTAAAACATGGGATGCAGCCAAAGAATCAAAGAAGGACATTGAAGAAATGTTGAAAAAAGCTACTGCTGCTGAAATTGCTGCTCAAGAGGAGTTTGAAGAGGCAGAACGTGAGTTGGCAGAGGCTGAGAAGAGATGGGAAGTTATCGATATCGATGATGACGATGATGAGGGTCAAAAGAGACCCCAAAAGAAGAAGAAGGTAGTATCTCCTCAAGGAAGTAGTAGCAGTTCTGATAGCAGCAGTAGTGACTCTTCAGACTCAGAAGATGAGGCAAAGATGCCATCTGAGAAGAAGCAGTCTAGTAGCAGTTCTAGTTCTGATAGCAGTGGCAGTTCAAGCTCTTCTAGTAGTTCGGATAGTAGTTCGGATAGTTCAAGGTAAGGGTTGAAGATTATGTATGTGCATATATACTTTGCAGCTTTACTGATACAACAATGCATATCCATCCTCCTCCTCTTAAGTGATGAAGATGACTCGGATGATGAAAAAAGTGTCGGTCAAGTTGTTGTCGAAGGATGCGGTACAGCAAATGCGAATGGGACATATAAAAAGATGAACGAGACGCATGGAGGGGCTCCTGTCTATGAGCACCGAAAGGACAGTAATAAGGCAGTGGCATTTGTAATCCGCCGATTGTCTAGAAAATGGTACATTGAACGGGAGACTAGGTCTTCTAATATTCGTACAGCCATGCTATACTATGAATCTTCAGACAATGCTACTTTACGAACACCACCCAAAAAGGGATGGAGGAGTGTTCTTAGTGGACAAGACCCGCCACCAATATGCCGCACGTGCTTGGTTGAAGACTTGACATAGATTCAGCATCTCTACAAGAAGGAAGAACCCTAGCATTAGGGAAGGATTTGGGTCTTTTGCGCATGCATTAGTCGTGTACAATAATACAGATCTACTAAATCCAATTACGAAAGCTATATCTTTAGATAACTCAACACATAACACTTTCACAAATTATTAGCTTAATGTAGGTTTTTAAGTCTTCTATCCTACCCTCTAGCGTTTCCACACAAACAACTAAAACAATCCAATAACCTGTCCTGTCTCAACATCAATATCTACATCATAGAACCCCGGACGGGTTGGAAGTCCAGGAATGGTCATGATGTCACCACAGATGGGATATAGAAAGCCAGCCCCGACACAACTTCGAATCTCGCGTACCATAATCCTAAAACCAGTCGGTACTCCTTTTGCTGCTGGATCACAACTGAATGAGTATTGTGTTTTCGCAATACAAATTGGCAAGTTACCAAATCCACTAGACTCATACTGAGCCATTTGTTGCTCTGCCAGTTCTGAGAAGTCAACCCCATCAGCTCCATAAATCTCTTTACTAATGACTTCAATCTTGGCACGGATTGGAAGCTCAAGGTCATATAAATACTTAAAGTTCTCGGCCTTGGTAGCATCACACGCAGCAATGACTGCTTTCCCTAATGCCTCGGCACCCTTGCCACCCTCAGCCCAATGATTGGAAACAACAGCATCGAATGCTCCTGCAGCTATACTGGCCTGACGAACAACTTCCATCTCTTCGGGGGTGTCAGTCTTAAACTGATTAATGGCAACGATCGTTTCAACACCAAACTTCTTAGCATTCTCAATGTGCTTCACAAGGTTGCCACACCCGGCTGTGACTAAAGGTATGTTCTCTTCCTTGTATTCATTCGCAAGAGGTTTGCCAGCAGATACAGGAGGACCGCCTCCGTGCATTTTTAAAGCTCTTACTGTAGCCACGATGACTGCACACTTTGGTTTGAGGCCAGATTCACGACATTTAATGTTGAAGAACTTTTCCATTCCAATATCAGCCCCGAATCCAGCCTCGGTTACAACATATCCATCCTCGCCAACCAACTTCAATGCCAACCTATCTGCAACGATACTTGAATTACCAATAGCTATATTTGCAAATGGTCCAGCATGCACTAGCACTGTTCCAAATTTGTGACGATGAAAGAGAAGAGATAGCTTCTGTTAGTATAATATGTGGTTTGCAAAGGAGGCGTATTAAGCCAGATCAAAGTCACCAAATAATAGAGACTTCATATTATTGAACACTTCAAGCATTCAAAAGTAGTTCAAACAATACAAACGCAGACTTTCCTGGTGTCCTTTCAACCGTCTGCATAAGCGTTGGAAGCAATGCATCCTTCATCAGCACAGTTAATGCACCTCCACAGCCCAGATCGTCAGCAGTGATTGGTTCACCAGCCTTGCTGTATCCTACAACCATATTGCCAAGCTTTGAGCGAAGATCCGATAAGTCTGTTGCCAATGCTAATACTGCCATGATTTCTGATGCAACAGTAATATCAAACCCTGCTTCTCGACTGTGTTGTACACGGGGAGTCTCCCCTTTGACTGTACCCCGTGGTTGGATTGTTTCCTTCGGACCTTTACCAATAGTTACCCCTCGCAGATGTCGATCACATGTATCTAACACTCGTTGCCATGTAATTGTGGTTTTATCAAAATCCAACCTTGCAAACTTAGACCTCTCTTCGGAACTTAATTCCTCTGGTGCTTTAGTAGTACCAATGGAAGAATTTAACTTACATTTGACAGGGGATATTCATGCAATTACTGCAGCTAATAATCTGCTTGCGGCTGCTATCGACACTCGTATGTTTCATGAGGATAGTCAATCA
>Ga0214480_100939_pt1 | contig 13807 bp, 8 predicted proteins | sample M1_20Mar14CPVII9_3_FD_165042 | JGI IMG/M metagenome (GOLD analysis project Ga0214480, IMG submission 165042) | Marine eukaryotic communities from Monterey Bay, California, United States - M1_20Mar14CPVII9sort6BwellE17 | ecosystem: Environmental > Aquatic > Marine > Unclassified | place: USA... | reverse complement strand
AGTACTCTCCCCCCTTATCATCAAACTATTATCAAGTATTGCAACACGTTGTTTTTGCAATATACCATAGTATACGAATTGCAATATAGGGATCGTCGACATAACACATCATGTGTCTTCTTCTGTTACTGTTGGGTTGTCCCTCCTCCTCGTCTCTCCTACCTGTCGGGGGCCCAATTAAAAAAGCGCCGCCGCAGCCGCCATCGCCCGATGGATAAATAAATATATTATATAACTAATACTAACCTCGAATCAATATATCCAGTGTCGTCGTCGTTCGATAGTCTGGTGATTCACGCACTTTCTGTAGATCGGCCCAATATTTTAGAGTAGTGTCAGTTCTCTCCTTCTCTGTTTTTTTATTACACTCTCTTGCATATAACACCCTTATCTAATTACGATATTAATGCAGTGGTCGATTATAATGTGTCGTCGTTGTGCCGTAGCGTCTTGTGTGGTAGTCGAACTTGTCAATTAGTGAAGAGTCATTTCATCATCTATTTATCCCCATTGCTACTCATAGGCGTTTTACTTTTATTCTTATTGGAGTAGCTTTACTAAGTAGGTTTGCTTTATTTCTCTTATGTCTTGTGACCAAGAGGTACGAAAGGATACTGAGAAAGGATACCTATTTTTGAGGCTTGCTAAAATAGCTCTTTATGATTAGCAACTCAAACTCATTGCAATAGCAGTAGCCCATCGCCTTTATCAAATAATAGAGCGGTCACAATGGAGCCCAATGCAGCAGCACGAGCATTAGATAATCTTAATCTCAACAATAGCCGTGGCGGCGGTGGAAGATCACATGGCAGTATGCAAAGAAATGCTTCTGGAGGAGAGTTACATCGACAACATCAAACAACTACTCGTAATGGCCCTTCCCATAATAGTAACTTCGACAACATGGTAGCAGATCAAAGTGGTGGTGGTATATTAGATAATTCATATGGTAATAGTGCCGCCACTTCTTCAGTACGACAAAGTAGTAGAAATATAACTAATTCAAGAGGTATCAAAACAAGTTTTACAACAAAACAAATGCAGAATCAACCACCCCCGCCTGATAGGAGATATAACCGTCGTATCGATCCAACATATGGTGTTGATTCACACAGTGTTATATCAGGATTATCAATGGGTACGGCTAATTTTGCTAAAGCTAATGCAAAGGCTAAGGAATCATATCAGAATAGTAATAATACAAATGCAAAGGGATGTGGAGCTGCTCCTAGAAGATTTAGTATTGGTGTACAGCAACAGCAACAGCAAACACGAAGAACACCCATGACATATACTAATAGATCTGCATCAATGCCAGTAAGTAGTCAACATCAACAAGGGGATATTCAACAAAAGATTGATAAGCGACGACAAACAGTTGCATCTAATGATTCTAATAATTCTTCTCGTTATTATTCTCAAGGTAGTGGTAATGGTCTCGATGTTTCGAATAGATCCGGATGTAGTGGTAGTTATAACCATGTTGTTAATAATAATGGACGGGAAGAACAACAACATACCGCTTATAATGTTGCAACTACAAATCCAAGTTGGTTTAATAGCAATAATGGAGGAGGATACAACGATAACAATTACAATCCAAACGATGACGATGATGATTGTACAATGGTAACAAAAGCACAGGCATTAAATCCCAAGGCAATGGCCAAGGCTAAACATATGACATATCCTCAGGGTGAGGTAACAATCATATACACAGATGTTCAAGGTTCGACATCCTTTTGGGAAACATGTCCAAGTGATATGAAAACAGCCACGGATATACATGATAAGATTATGAGACAATGCTACACTGATCATCAGGGGTATGAAATAACAACCGAGGGTGATGCATTCAACTTGGCATTTCAACACCCAGCTGATGCATTGGCATTTGCACTACAGGCACAACTTAAGTTATACAAGGCTGATTGGCCAATGGGGATATTAAATCATCCCGATGGTAAAGACGAGCCGGCATTGAAATATCGTGGATTTAGGGTACGATTCGGTATACATCATGGACATACGACTAGTAGGGTACATGAGAATACAGGACGGACAATCTATGCCGGTGATGGTGTTAAGATTGCTAAGTCGATAGAGGGGATGTGTCACGGTGGACAGATCTTAACATCGATGGAAACATGGAAGGCTGTTAGTGGTATGGCGGAACGATATCTTGGTAGACCGCAGGTATTGGATTGTGGTGAACACTTGTTATTTGAGACGAAGAATCAAGCTACGAATACTACCACACGATATACTCGACGCATCATGCAGCTTGTGCCGAGTGATTTAGCATTTGACTTCTTCGAGGCACGAGGTCGACGAGATGTTCCGTCCGAGGATGGTACGATGGGATATGAAATAAAGGATGCCAATAATGTTGCAGGAAGGCTCTTCCCACCCCTTATATCCAAGAGACAACTGACTACATGCTTCCTTAATGCTCCGTATGCCAATGGTAAGGTCACGATATGCTTTGTCTATACTGTTGGTTTAGGAGACAGTACGGACAACAAGGCTCGAAATCTTGCCGTGTTAGCAAAGTGTGTTCGGAAACAACTGCTAGCCTTGTCTCCTCCGGGTTATGAATGTCAAGAGGACGATGGCTGTTGGATGCTAGCATTTGACAGGATGGCTCATGCTGTTACATTCGGCCTGAACTTAAAGGCCGCGGTGATGCAGGGCAGTGCCAATGATTTAGTGGGAAGTGTAGATCGTGAGAATATGTTCAAGGTTGGTGTATTATCTGGTCCATTCACAAGTATGGGACCTCACAAGACAACCGGAATGGCCGATTTCTTTGGCCCGATAGTCAATAGAGCGGCGAGAGTTGCATCTAATTGTGAACCTGGTCAAATCTGTGTTGGTATACCGCTATCTAACGGCGTGTCAGCTGACCCTCCAGACTTTGGACCTTCAATCAATGTCAGATTACAAGGCATCAAGAAGCTAAAGGGAATTACTATTGATGTGGCTATCTTTTCATGCAACAAGAAACGAATTGAAACCCCATACAAGTAAAGGTGTTGGTGAGGCATTCGTGTGTAAGTGCTAATATATATATGCATATATAAAGTAAAGGAAGTCATTAAATGGGATGACAACATCGATTCTCTATTACAAGTTATCCCATTTCTTTATCGACATACAAAATATCTTCTTCTTTCTCGTTACCTCTTTACACGCTAATAACAAAATAGCAATTTGGTACACTTCTTAACTCTAGGAGTATGAGGGCATTTCTCTTTAATTTCAATTGCCTTCCATTCAAATCTCTTAAAACATATATCTTCACACACGGCTGTGACCGACATTACAGCACTCACTATTCCTTGCTAACATCTAATCCCCATCAGGTCACCAGTCACATAATATCTTTACACATACAAGCTGCACAACTTCCAAAGCTGTACAGCATCCACTACTCCTCTAATGAATCCCAAACCAACAAAACTGTTTAGCGATAATCAGTTTCTAGTTCAGCTCATCGTCCTCCTCATAATCCATCATCTCTTTCAAGATGATACTAGCCAAACTTAAGGTTGAGACAAGAGCTTTTGTTTTAGTTTCCAAGCTCCAATCACTTGATGAATCCTCCCACACTTCGGTCATACTTGACATTTGTCTGGAATCAAACTTGGAGGACTCTTTACCCTTGCCACTTGATGAATTGTTCGACATGGTATTGCTTGAATCTTTACCTTGTAAGGAAGACACACCAATTGGTACTGAGCTTTCAATTCCTAGTGCAACTATTGCCAAGGACAGTTGCTCACACGTGTCTTCGTCTTGATCTTGAGGATCTTGACACCCCAAGACTTTCCTAGCTTGAGAAGCATTCATGATTTTATCGTCAACGTCATCTGAATCGATTGCCTCTGTGATCAAACGTCGAGCTGAACGAACCTTTCCTTTACCACCCTTGCCAGAGACTGATGAAGGCAGACTTTGTAGAGCGTCTTCCAAATATTCTTGACCAGTCTATATTGATTTGTAAGGAGTTAGAAATAGATAGAAGAGATTAGATATGATTCACTGAACTTGTTTGTTTCATTCGAAACTTTTGAAACAATCTCACCTTTGTGTTTGTTGGGGTACTGCTTGGAAGGCTACTACTTGATGGAAAGCTCGAGGGAATGGATGTAGGCTCTTCACAGGAATTCAATTTTGCTCTAAGACGTTCAAGTTGATCTGTACACTCGATTGAGGGTTGAATTGAAGTGCTTGGGCTAATGCTTGAGCTAGGTCCAGTCGATGGATGCATCACAGGGCTTGAGCTGGGCAAAGAAGAAGGCTTATTTGATGGCTTACTTGATGTAGAAGGTCTTTCACTCGGCTATATGATCGTATTATGGATGATTGAAGTACAAACCAAATGATTGTGAGCAAATCAAAGATAGATAATAAACACTGATAGAACAGATGAAACAGAAACATTAGATAAAAGAACTAACCAAATCTTACCATGAAACTGGGAACACCACTACTCGTCGGATCACTCGAGGGAACAGATGAAGAAGCGGCAGTCATCGTTGGTTGCACTGAAGGTTGACTAGATGGTTGAGAGGACGAAGAAGGCGACTGGGAAGGCATCGAGCTTGGAGCTGCTGACGAACTAGGTTCCATGGAAGGTGAAGATGAAGGCTCGGCACTTGTGGATGGATTGCTCGAGGGCTCAGAGGACGGGTGTGTACTCAAGGTTGGCGAATCAGAGGGCTATTAGATAGAGATAGGAAGTGAGAGTTTGTTAGATATGGTAATGGCATGAGTTGAAAAGACTTTTCTGGCATATGATATGAGCACTCTCTTCATTATAAAAACAGAGAACTTACCATCAAGCTGGGAGCACCACTACTTGTCGGATTGCTCGAGGGCTGACTAGATGGCTTGCTTGATAAGCTTGGAGTCTGACTTGGTAGGGTTGTAGGTTCATTTGATAACGATGGGACCTCGCTCGGCTTCAAGATTCAATAGAAGACATACAAAGATGAAATATGAGACACAAATAGATGATATTGTATATCAACATTCAAAAGTAAGAAACCAACTAACCTGAAAGCTTGGTGTACTACTAGGGCTACGTGTGGGGGTCTTAGTAGGTCCCTCAGTAGGACTAACACTCAACATAGATCTCAATTCTGCTTCAAGACGAGCAAGTTGATCTGTACATTCGGTAGAGGGTTGGGTTGAAGTGCTTGGGCTAATGCTTGAGCTAGGTCCAGTCGATGGATGTATCACAGGGCTTGAGCTGGGCAAAGACGATGGGATCAAGGATGGCTTGCTTGATGAGCTAGGCGTCTGGCTAGGTAGAGTTGTTGGGTCATTTGATAACGATGGTTTCTCACTTGGCTATTTCAACCAGCAGAAGGGCGAATCAAAGATTTAGTAATCGAGGCATGCATGATTAACAGTAGTAGACGAAACAAAGAAGCAAGAACAAACACTAACCATCAAACTTGGTACACCAGATTCAGACGGGACAGTGGATGGCTCTACACTTGGATGTGTCGAAGGCACAAGGGATGGTTGCTCTGATGTGCTTGGGGCTACATCTGAACACTCATCATCATCCAACTTTGATATCGCCAGTAAAGCTTGGCAATCATTGTTGCCTTCTCCATCATCACAGCATTCCACAGTCTTGGACACTCCATCAGGTTCAACAACGGTCAAACTTGTCACTCGAGGGGAGTTACTTGGAGCCAATGACGGCAGACTTGAGGAAGATGGCAGTTGACTGATAGATGGAGAATCAGAAGGCTTGCTACTCTCAGTGGGTGTCAAGGAAGGTACACTACTTTCACTAGGAACAGCTGAACTAGAAGGCACAAAAGAGGGCTCTCTGCTCATAGTGGGCCTACTCGTTGGTGCAGGCTGGATCAGTATTACAGAAGATGAGAGAAAAGGCGTCAGTGTCAATAGCATGGTCAAATAAAGACAAAAAGAAGTGCACATTTAACACTTACACAACCATCTACAACAATGTCAAGTCCATCTTTATTAAAGCATTGGTTAACCTCATCACTGCAGCAGTTAATCAATTCTTCAAATGCCCCGTATCCTTTGGTATCCTTGCAAGCGTTGTCAGCGTTACACGAATTTATCAAGTCAACACCACTTAGTTGAGCACCTCTACAAGATGTATAATCGTTGCAAGATGAAACAACACTCCCAATTGTAGCAGCTTGACACGAAAATTTACTACTACTACTACTACTATCTTCTCTGCAACCCGAATCAACACTACCAATTGTAGCAAATTCACACGACCCATAGGAGTTGCATGAACTACCAACAACATAATCAATATTAGCACCTCTGCAAGCATCAAAATTAAAGCACGATTTATCCTTACAAACTAAACAAGTGGACAGAGAGGATGAAAACAGTATCAGTAAGTAAGTACATGATTCGTGGACGACAATATACATGAATGGATGCTTACCTTTTCCTGTGAAACCAGTACATGAACCAATATAAGAACAACAACTTGCCCCACCCCTACCACCACATGCCTCCTCACAAGATAAGCCAGTATAAACACCACTGACAACAGCTAACCCTTTTACACAATCAACATACGCATAACTGCCTGTTTTTCCAGATGTCTCATAACAACGATCCTTGAATGCTTGGAGGGCAGCCGCATCTAACCTCCGTCCTTGAGCTTGGGCTTGACGATCCTCAACATCTTGAGGCTGAGACACACTTAACACAATCTCATTTTGAAGAACGACAGAAGTAGTACTCTCCTTGTCATTAGAGAGAATACCAACACTATCAGACTTTTCAATGTGTGTCTCTTCCTTAGCGGCAGACTTGGACTCTCTTGGCATACGAGGCTTCCAAGTATACCGTCCACGACTATCCTCCTTTATATCTTCCTTCTTCAAGAAGAACTTATTCTTCTCATCGTTATCTTGCACCTTCGTTCAGGATGTTCAATGGATAGTACATGAGTGGGAAAAGATAGAATAGTACGTGGTCATGATAAGATACATACTGAAACAATGTACAAACATCTCAACACAATAAACTTACACTACGACCGCCTCTACTACGAGGATTAATATCATGTTGCCCCTTTGCACTTGGCCTGGTAGCTAAAGTAAGTACTGCAGTTGTTGACCACTTCATCTCTTCTCAATTCTTATATTACTAAACATAGTCAAACCCCAAGAATAGAGATATTCGTTGATGATATGATTCAGGAAAGGAAGGAGGAAGGACGCGTTAGTAAAATGACAAAGTCAAGTAGACACAATACAAAAGAAACATTGAATAGACGTGTAGCCGGTAGCTCTTCACCCCGTACACTTCCTTATCTACCCTTCCAATATACCCCCTACGAATACTATTTGCTAACAACAACACCCAACACTTTCCTCTCTCTCTTATTAATAGAATGAACAGTGGTAGTGGTACACACCACATCAAAAAACAATCTTACACCTATTTAATAAATAAAAAGTAACTATTGAATAACGACTTGGACTATCTATCTCTGGATAACTGTTCTGAATACGATGATGATGCTAACGTTTGATATGTGTAACGGATTAGTAATATTTTTGATATTGATAGAATGTAGTGGTAGTGTGTGTTGATTGTATGTTTGAATATGGCCAGTGACCACCGAACAATTATTTAGAAGATAGATTTAAGATAATTGTATTAGTTATATCAAGTGTTGTTGTTGCAATAAGTGATGTATTGACCCTAAACTTTTTACTCACCTGCTATTGGTTGTTATGTTAACTCACCTCTCTATTCTATTCTACTGACGACGTTATATCTACAGAGGAGCAGTGAGGGGAGAAAGCAAATTGTTAGTAGTATTGCAAAGTATATTATGTTACTTGATGATAATACTTGGAACAACAATTTGCTGTGCAACAGTCAAACCTGAAATCTGTCAAAACAATCTTCGATCCCTATCTGCACCTCTCCTCTCACGAACCTTTATAAATACGATACTACTTATTGAACACACCTTATAAACTGCGAATCTGCAATATAGTCGTTGGCTTGTTAGTTACTTGTTGTTTTATGATAGTTGTGCCACTGTTCACTGTTCACATGTGCCTCTCGGCGATAATTGTGGCATCGGCCTCGGTGATAATAAAAAAACGGCTAGCTTACGCTAGTATTTTTGGGAAAGTAATACGATTACGAGCTCACGGCAATGGTATCAGCTTTGTTTAGTATGTAAGTACATAGCATACTTGAACAGTTAATATGAAGATATGATATACTGGGCCTTGCAATTATCTTTGTGGTGTATAACTTGCCTTGCCTTTATGAGGTTGTGTTTCACCATTGTCAATATCATATTTGGTATCCTTTTTTACTAACAAGAAGAAAGTCGTGAACATCATACTGGTGCAAGTTTACTACTATAACAACTGAATTAGGTTTATATAATACTCACATCCATACTAGAGATGTGTCAATAAAAGTAGGAGAGGTTGCAAGTCAAAGAAAATGATAGCAACTTCTACTCTACGGAACATATTTCACACACATAAATTATAGTCTCATTCGTGGAGCCGATGCAGGACGATATCCCCGTCCACCAGCTACCACCTTCTTTCCTCCCTGATGATCACCACCGCCTCTCGGTCGTGATGGCGGTCTTGATGTATTCTGTTTACTACTACTAACATCTCCAAGTGGTCCTCGTCCTCCAAATCGTTCTGATCTTGTGCTTGATGAAGAGGTTGGACGAGCTCCACCCGATCGCAAATTAGAACCAGAACGAGCACTGGTCGATGATCCTGATCGTACATTCGATGCAGACCGTGGTCTACTATTATATGAAGTCTTCTTACCAGGGAGTTTCGTGTAAGTATTAGTATATCCAAAGGCTCTATTGGCGGCTGATGAGGCCGCACGCTCCTCTTCACGCTTCCGTTGACGTTCCTCCTCGGCTCGTTCCTTGCGTGTTCTCCACTCCTCGTCTTGGTGTTTCATCGTTTGTAAGTACGGTATGCCTTGGTACATGAAGTGGCCAAGGTCAGGATCTACCACCTGAACTTCCTCCTTTTCCTTGTTGGGCTTGTTCTCAACATACCACTGCCGCAATGTCTTCTCTAAGATACCAGTAATCTTGGGAAGTTCCTTAGTCACACGACGGCTCATCTTCTCCTCCTTGGCAAGCTGCTTCGCTGCTCCTCGTCCTTGTAGACGATCGGGATCCTTTTGGAGGATTTCCAACTCGGATCGTTCATCGATAATAGTCTCACGCTTGGCAATCAAGTCAAGGATGGGTTGCATCTTATCAAGCTTGGCCTTGAGAGATGATACATACTCCTCGTGCTTGATAAGGATGTCCGATGTAAGACGTTCTTCATCGGTAATGTGGAAGTAGGTATTGAACGATGACCGTTCTGCCACACTTGAATTAGTCTTATCCCACAACTCTTCAATCATATCCCGCTGTTCCCTCACTAACTTGCCAATCATAACAGCCTTCAATTCCTCCAACCTAACAATCTCTGCCTCACCCTTACGTATCGTGTCTAATCCCAAGCCACGGATACTGGTAGTAAATGCACGTTGCTCCTCGGACGGGACACGTAACATTTGCCATAAACTTGATATAGTAGCACCCATCTCAGCAAGCTTGGCACGACGACGGCGTTTCTCACCGTTGAGTTCGGCAATACGTGTTGTGAGCCTGTCAAGTGATGATGTACTAATACCCATACAAGTTGATGATTCGAAGAGATCAACGATGGTATAATCATTTGAATTGCCCCGACGGAGCTGTGGCGGTTGTTGTTGATCATCCTTACTACTCTCATCCTCATCCCCAGCATCAGCTCTTGACAAGCTATTCATAATCTTGGCATCATCCTCATCACACCCAACTGCCGCCTCCATACTGGGTGGTTCAATTTCCAATTCACGAATCATAGATTGACAATCCATAATCAAACTAACAATAGCCTTGGTACGACTATTCACACTTTCTTCATATTCCAATGCCTTACTACGAAATTCCTCACGTCGTGCATCCGTCAAATCTGACACGATATCCATAAAGGAATGCAATTCACTTGATGTATGTGCCTCATCAACTGTACATCCATTCAATGCAGCAAATGCCTCACATATTCTACCACGTGAACCCTCCATATCTGACATGGCCACTTCCTTAATCTTACGTAATTCCTGTAATCGTAAATCTAATGTTTCATATTCAACCTGTAATGTCGTATGACTAGTAACATCCTTCGAACTTGGATCTCGTTTCATTTTACGTACAGGATCTTCCTCATTCAACTTTAATGCCAAACATATACTCTTCCATTCAGTACGTGCCTCATCAATCTCTTTTGTAAATTGTATACGCATCCCTTCCTCTTTATTGATGACTGCATCGAACACTACCTGGAATTGTTCCACTAAATCATGAAATTGATTAATACGTTCTTCGTGTGGTACACCTACACAATCCCATATCTCGTCAAGCGTGTTGGATGTTTGGGATGCTAGGTTGTCAAGTTCACGACGCATTACCATTGATGGACTATCGTCATCGGATGTATTATTATTATTGTTGTTATTACCTGTGGCGGCAGTGGCAATGACCGTGGCAGATGTAGTTGAACCAGGTGTCGTCGTATAATAACTAGTATTCTTGGGTGTATACTGCTGCCCTTTACGTAGTACATTGGGTGTACGAACGAACGTACTGCTACCGGTAACATGACTCATTTCATCATTTCCAACAGCTATGCCACCGCCATGGTGATGATGGTCTGCTACTGTATCCTCTTGGATCATACTCAATTCAACTTGTTGTTGACTATTATTCTCTCGCAATTGTTGATGCTGTTGTTCCACTGCCATTAAATGTTGATAATGATGTGAATTAACATTTGGTGTACTCTTATTTGTGGCATATCCGGTAGTGTAACCCTGTTGTTGTTGTTGTTGTGATGACTCTCTTCCCATCATCATACCATTGGGCGTGCGTAGACTGCTGCTGCTATTGTTTTGGCTACTTGAGGTAGTAGTATGATGAGCATGAATTGAGGTGGGGAAAGGAGACTTGGCAGGTGGGTCAAGTCCACTTCGTGATGAACTTGTTGTACTTGCAACACTTTCCTTACTGCCGCTGCTACTACTCGTCTTCTTCTTGTTATTGTTGTTGGCACTGGGTGATGTGGATGGATTTGATCGATAATGATATGGAGTTGGATCACGTCCACTGTACTGTTGAGGGGTGGCATCAGCACCCTGAGGTTGTTGCTGCTGGAGACTCGTGGAAGGTGTACCCGTGGGTCCATACTGCTGCTGCTGTTGAGTGGTAGCTGCCACATACTGCTGACTTCTACTCCCTGCCGAACCGGGTGCATCCACAGAAGAATTACCACCCCTACCACCACCATTATTAAACGCATCACTCTGTGGGATGGGTGATACAAGTAATGAAGTTTCACGTGGTTGATACTTTCTCATAACTCTTCCTCCACCTTCTGCACTTCCACGGACCGTGGCACTATTTCCCATGCCAGCAGCAGCTACACCCCCAATTCCACTCAATCCAATCCCCATGTTACTGCTAGTACGTTCTAATCCATTAGCAACATTTGCCATATTAAATGGTGGACTACTCTCTTCACCACTATTCCCAAACTTATTCAAGCTATTATTAACTGTTGTAAATGCCGAGGATGGTGAACGTATATCATTACTTCCCAACTGTTGCTGCTGCTGCTGATGTCCCATTCCACCACTTAATTCATCTCTAACAACCCCGTGCTGCTGCCCACCTGCACCAAAATGCTGCTGCTGTTGAACTGTACCAAATTTCTGCTGCTGTCCTAACAATAAAGAGTTGGTATTTAAAGTGCCACTTCCAGCACTACCACCACCCAACATTAAATTATTACCACCCAGCACATTATTATTATTATTACTTCCATTTTCCATTTCAAATGGTGTATAGGATAATGAATCACGTGTAACACTTTGCTGCTGCTGGGATGGACTGAATATTGTCGTGCCACCCAACTGATTAACCCCTAACTGACTGCCGCCATTCAAACCGCTGCCTAACGAACTGCCACCGAGCGAATTACCACCACCTAATTGTTGATAAGTCGGAGATGTTAAATTATTATTATTATTATTACTGTGGAATGAAACAGAAGAAGTACGCTGCTGTTGTTGATTATTACCCAACGAATTTATTGAACCACTGTTAAAATTACCACCACTTCCTAATAACTGTTGCTGCTGTTGCTGTATTAATTCTGGTGCCATCATACCACCACCAAAATTACCACTTCCCTCATTACTATTAATTCCCTCGTTATTATAATTGTTATTATTGGTACCCTCCATACTGGCAATACGTGAACTTAACGAAGTTCTAATATTTGGTGAATTATTTTGATTATTAGTATTGTGATGAGATTGGGATAACATTGATTGGATTGAATCTAATGATTTACGTATATCGGATTGATTTGGTGATAGCATCTTTTCTCTTATTTAGTTGAATAATTGTCAATACTAGTTAGTTATTTAGTTGGTATATAGAGCTGTATATTGTGGGTAGACCATCATGATTTATCAAAATTGAAGTGCACCAAATTAAGATGGCAGAAACAACGGCCGGTATCCTAGGGGAGCAAAGCACTCTCCCCACACCATATGTACTACTACTGACCGCCTCTCACATCTCTCCCTTGATAGAGCTTAGGTACACACAAGTTCTAAACACATATCACCAACAAAAGAGATCTTTGTGTATGTATTATTAGTGTTGCTGATATGAATGTATAGAATCCAGTATGGCAACATTTAGCAAAATCAGCCATGACAGCAGACACTTGGCTATCAAGTGGGCATGGCATGCTACATACCAAGCAAATATAGTAGCTGATAGGTATTGTAAAGGTGCAAAATGACCACTCCAACATAATTGTAGGGACCAAAACCATACTTTTACAGCCAATTTTGTGGCGGCTTCATGCCTACTCAGATCTGGAAAAAATCTTGATTTTCTGCCAACTTCAGGGCAAGTTTGGCCATCAAGTGGGGGTATAACAGCATGCAGGTGCTACAATAGTAGATGTTTGGCATTGTATGGATGTATAACAAGTCCTACAACACTCCCAGCATGATTGTAGGGCCCTCCACCATACTTTTACAGCCCCATGTTGGCAGGTTTCATGCCTTCACTCAGATCAGGAAAAAATCTTGATTTTCTGCCAATTCTCAGACAAGTTTGGCCATCAAGTGGGGGTATAACAGCATGCAGGTGCTACAATAGTAGATGTTTGGCATTGTATGGGTGCATAACAGAGTGATGAACACTCCCAGCATGATTGTAACACCCTCCACCATACTTTTACAGCCCCATGTTGGCAGGTTTCATGCCTTCACTCAGATCAGGAAAAAATCTTGATTTTCTGCCAATTCTCAGACAAGTTTGGCCATCAAGTGGGGGTATCGCAGCATGCAGGTGCTACAATAGTAGATGTTTGGCATTGTATGAATGTATAACAAGGTGATAAACACTCCCAGCATGATTGTAACACCCTCCACCATACTTTTACAGCCCCATGTTGGCAGGCTTCATGCCTCAGATCAGGAAAAAATCTTGATTTTCTGCCAATTCTCAGACAAGTTTGGCCATCAAGTGGGGGTATCGCAGCATGCAGGTGCTACAATAGTAGATGTTTGGCATTGTATGAATGTATAACAAGGTGATAAACACTCCCAGCATGATTGTAACACCCTCCACCATACTTTTACAGCCCCATGTTGGCAGGTTTCA
>Ga0214480_100938_pt1 | contig 13815 bp, 8 predicted proteins | sample M1_20Mar14CPVII9_3_FD_165042 | JGI IMG/M metagenome (GOLD analysis project Ga0214480, IMG submission 165042) | Marine eukaryotic communities from Monterey Bay, California, United States - M1_20Mar14CPVII9sort6BwellE17 | ecosystem: Environmental > Aquatic > Marine > Unclassified | place: USA... | reverse complement strand
TTCCTCACATTCATCACATGCTTTCATATCTTCACATCCCTTACATATCTCGTCAGAACAACACGCGCATTTAGGTATAGGGACACAGTCTACACAGAAAGTTTTCTCACAGTTGGTACAAACTTTTGAATAGAAGCTTCCATTATTTGACCCATCACTACAGTCATGACAGATAGGTTCCAGGCAATCATAACAAAAATTGTTGTTGCGAATCAGTGCGCCCATTCTATTAGAAGTTCTAGCATGACCATCCATCCAGTCAGTATGGAGCATATCCTCTTCACACTTTGAGCAAACCATATCCCGAGTACTTAATAGTTCATTATACCTTTCAATAAAACGATGTACCTGTGGTATTCTTGTTCTACGTCCAGGACACCAGTTCACGGGAAACTGAATATACTTTAATGAGCATCCATCAGCAGTAATAATACTATCAAGGACGGGCAAAACAACCTGGTGAGACATCTTTGCAGACTCTCGCCAAGACCACTGTACACCGTCAATAATGTGCTTCCCAACAAGACTAATATCAATCTGCTCTAATACTACACTACTCCGTAGTGGATATAATCCTATACCTGTAATTTTGATACAGCCACATAACTTTAATCTATTGAGCACATCTCGTGCATTAATACATTTTAGTATTGCATATACGTCATCGTCCGTTAGTTTACATGCAAGCTTTCCTTCGATGTCTTCAAAGTCTAGTGTATCCCATTGTTGTGCTGATACGATGGCAGTACTAATAGGTGATATAGGCCGGTTCAAATCATCATTTATTTTCCATGAGGACGAATGTGCACTAAAAGCTACGGCTAATATCGCCCTCGACGGCTTATCTAAATACGCCGATACATTAACTAGGAAACCAATTGGTAAGTCACCAATATGTAGAGTATCAGCGACAGTCCGTTGACGCTTATTGGTGCCACTATTAGGCGCCATTATTCTCTCCACCTACAGCCTACAGGTTACATACATATGTACATAGGTTGCACTGAATTGAATAAACTTTATATTTTGGCGATGAACCGGTATTGCAATGAGTGGAAGGCAGCATATATCATTGTGTTTGCAATATGCTAGACAATAATAACAATATAAGCTCGTCGGCGGCGATGGTCATGACCCTTTTATTATTAGTATCTTCATCTACAATCAAATTTACAAAATCATTTGCAACGCTTCCATCACACATCACAAGACAAAGGAGAACATATGTTGCAACTAGAATGATGTCATCTAATAACAATAACCTACTCTTAATATCATCAAGAACATTACAAACATTAGATCCATGTGTAATACTAATGAAACAGATCATATCCCAACATGCAGATAAATGGAAAGATGATCCACGGGGTATCTTCTTGGAAACCCCCTACGAGTACATATGAAGCATTAGCTGCCGCAGTACAAGAGAATATCACCCCTCAAAATGATGACAGTGTAAAGTTTGGTATGGACGGTGCAACATCAGGCGGTGATGGTTCTATAATACACACATACTGTCCAGACGAAGGGTATCCTCCCCTCCTAGAAGCATTGAAAACTAAATTACAAACTGAAAATGGATTGCATAATCCACATGTTATGGTAACCTCTGGTGCCAACCAGGCATTTGTCAACTGTGTATTAACATTATTAGATGAAAATGATGAGCAGGGGAATATATCAAAGTGTGTAGTATTTGAACCGTACTACTTTAATCATGTAATGGCTGTACAGAGTGTTCGTGGTGGACAAGGATGTGGTGGTACTGCTGCTACTTTGGATGCCAAGAATGTAGAGGGATTACTAGTAGGTCCAACGAGTCAGGGCATACCAGATTTGAATTGGTTAAGAACTCAACTTGAACAAAACAAGTATAAAGAAGGAGGAAATGCAATTCGAATGATAACACTAGTCAATCCGGGCAACCCAACGGGTGTATCGTTACCGTATTCATTTCTTAAGCAGATTACAGAATTGACAAAAGAGTATGGGGTTTGGTTAGTAATGGATAATACATACGAACACTTTGATATTGATAAGATGAACACCATCCCTTCCTCTTCGGATATTGATGAACAACAACGGCCAGACTATCCATGCTTTGACGAAGAGCATGTCATTAATATATTCAGTTTTAGCAAGGGTTATGCTATGGCTGGTTTCAGAGTAGGATACATTGCCCTTAGTTCAAAGAATGGTAGTAATGGTAGAGGTACAAAAGCATACGAAGAAATGTTAAAAGTACAGGATACTATTGCAATATGTACATCAAGATTATCACAAATGGCAGCATTGGGTGCCTTACAAGCCGGTAGAGAGTGGGTATATGATCAAGTTAAGACATTAGATGTCGGCAGAGAAGCAATTCTGGATGCTATATCATCATTAGATGAGACAATCGGCGGCAACGGAGCCATGTATGTCATGGGCAAGCTACCAGATGGTACCGGCGATAAAGAATTTGCTAGTTCATTAATTGAACATTATGGAGTAGCGGTCATACCCGGTAGTTTCTGTGGCTTGCCTGGTTGGATACGAGTATGCTATTCCAACTTGCCTCCCGATAAATGTAAAGTTGCAGCTGCTAGACTTAAGAAGGGTATCGATGAGCTGACAATGCCATCACCGTCATCTCAAGAAGAACCATTATCCGACGATAAACTGATCAACTTGGCAAAGGACTTTATACAATACAAGAATGCCGCAGGCAAGGGAGATTCATCACTTGACTCAGTGTTTGCCATGTGCTCTTCATCGGTTGATCTATACGGATTAAAGGGAGAGGAAGTAAGGCCTGGCTTTATATCATTCTTTGAGAAACACGAGGGTTTACATCATGACTTTATAGATGAGCCAAGTATAGTTAGTTCCAATGTCGTGCAATATCCTTTCACAAAGCAATGGAGGGTAGATGGAGAGGATAAAGTATGGAAATCAATTGATACATCAAAGCCGAGGGATAAAGTGGAACGATTGTACTTTGATGATAAAGGCAAGTTGCAAAAGGTTACAGTAGTGGAAAAGGATGCACCACTTTAATAAATAAAGACTACTAAAAACTTTTATTGCTGTTCTTTAGCATTAGTTCAAATGGAAACGGGATAAACTTTTGGAGGCGGGGATACACCATGATTATTGGAGAAGGATTCTGATAATAGTGTCCAATCATCTGTTGGAGGAAGAGGATCATTGCTATAATTAATATAAAAGTCAATATCGTCATCACTTGATGGCTCAGGTCCTCGAATGATAGAGATACACCACTGTGAACACCGAAACCGATACAAACTAAATACCACAGCCCTCCCAAGGTACTGATCAGTTCTCACGTACTTAGGAACATTGTTAGATTCCCCATCCCTAGAATAAGCCCCGTTTATTTCATCGATGCCACACCCCTGAACAACAAAGTGATCAGGTGCCGAACTAGAACGTTTACGCTTCTTATTGTCGTCTCCTCCCATTGTTTGTAGTCTATTCTCGTACTCCTGCATCTTATTTTCATATTCAGTAAACTTCTGTTGGTACTTTGTTTCCATCTGTTCCATCGATCTAGCATGCTTTGTTTCCATCTCCTCTAACTTTTTATCGTAATGTAATTTCATATGCTGTAATTTTACATTCATATCTGATAGATGATCAGCCATATCCTTCCTAAGACATTTGTGATTGCACCCTTCTGCATCACATTCGATTGTTTCATATAAGCATGTAATTCTATGCCCCTTAATATCGTCCACCTTACCCCTCCAATTACATTCTGTAGAATTTGGACAACGTACTTGTAATAAACCAATAATTTCTCTCACTACGTAATTTGGGTTGCTAGTTGCAATAGCTACACGACAATTAGGACATTGAGCCACCCTACCTCCACTAGCAGAACGAACACATGAATCTATACACTGTTATATACGAAAAATATAGAGAGATGGGTACGTTAATGAGCATAATAACTAAATAAGAAATTTTGTGCTGCACATGATATGCACCTTACCAAAAAAACAACACACAATAAACGGCACAGCAATAAACGTACCTCCGCACAAAAAGTATGCCCGCAATTCAATGATACAGCCTCCTCTAATACATCATGACATATGGCACATATAAAGGAGCCGGGTGGAGCAGGAGAGAAGATATCGGTAGAATACCCCATCTCATTTGATTTTAATAATGTGTTGTATTTGTATCGTTTGTGTATAGTTTGTAGTGATCGTCTGATACTCGACCAACACCAACAACAGAAATAGATTTAAATACTGATCTAATCCGTGTATCTATAAAGCATAGAAATGTAGAATAGTCCACACAATTGATAGATCAATACCAAGGTATTGTAGGTAGTATAAGTCATGCAATAATGGCACAAATGTTGTTTTCATGTAAAGAAAACTCTTTCAGAAGGGATATGATACGATCACCGGCTCACCACGAAGTTAAGCCGGCTTCTGTAATGAGTGTTCTCCACCTTGATATACCCCAAACAGTCACTAAGCAGCACCTAAGATGTCACCATTCTGCTACTCAGGTAGTGGTTATCACTACTACTACTCCTACTATGACTTAAATGTATTTTGTCTTTAGAGATTCGTCTAGTGCTAATATGATGGATAGTTGGATGAACAGGTAGTGGTTATCACAACTTAATATGTGTTTACGTTTATAGCTTGAATACTTAGCCGTCTCTGAAGTCTCTCATGCTATTATCTGATGAGTAATCGTCTGTATAGTAGTCATCTGTGTAGTAATCTTCTTGTCCCATGGTCATGGAGTTCATTTGACCTCCTTGATCATTATAAGACGAGTTTATCGAGTCATCATAGCCTTGACTTGAACCATATTCATCCATTGAGTTGTCGTAGCCTTGATATGAATTATCATAGCTACCCGAATCACCCATTTCATTATTAGCTCGGTAACTTTCTGCTTGGTTGGATGCCCCACCATCTCTAAATGACGATACACTTTGCTTGGAGAATCCTTGTGAGGAAGATCCCAATGCAGACCCAGGTGAGGAGCTGAACCCGTCTAACATTTGACTATTAATAGACGCTGTACCGAATGCATTGTTGGAACTAGTTGATGAACCTGGTGAATTATTAAAGCTTGGCCCAGGTCCGGATGATTGGCCTTTCATGACAGCAGATTGTTGCCCCATTGTATTACTCTTTTGTCCTAGCTTGGGCTGGGATGGACTCATCCCGTTAGCTCCAAATGCAGATGATCCGCCAGCAGTGGAGCCTTTTTGTTGACTATTCATGCCCTTCATAGAGAATCCAGATGAGCTCGTCTTCATACCCGGAGAAGGCATCTTGCTATCCATCGAGGCACCAGGTGGGCTCGTTGATATGTTTCTGCCTTTAACATTAACAGCCATTGTTTTGTTTGGGCCTTCAAAACTACTAGCCGATGATTTCTTCTCATCCATCGGCGATGATCCAAATGTCTTGGGTGACGGTATAACTGCTCCAGGTTGCTTGCTATTCATACCCTTCATAGCAAATGAACCACTCTTTGCCGCCGGTCCCCCGATACCCTTAGATGGTGGCATATTACTAGCTCCTAGATTGCCTGGCTGCTTGCTATTCATACCATTCATAGGACCTCCTATACCACCCTTCATTGGCGGCATAACACTCATACCACCTGGCTGTGTACTAGCCGAGCCTTTCATATCTGATCCTAGACCACCTTTCATTCCAACACCACCCATTCCTGATTTCATCTTGTTACTATCCATTGGTGAAGTAGTTCCGAACGATTTTGATGGGGTGCCAGCTCCAAAGCTTGATTGTTTGTTGTCCATCGAGCCTTTCATGGAGAAAGATTTGCTATCCATTGATTTTGGTGGCGTGCCAGCTCCAAAGCTTGCTTTATTCATCATCTTAGGTGAAGAACCAAATGTTGATTTGGGCGGTGACATCTTGTTGCTATCCACTGAGCCTTTCATAGTAAATGCACTAGCTGATTTCTTACCATCCATTGTTGGTGAGGTTATACCTTTATCACTTATCCTCTTTCCCCCAAAAGATGGTGAACTGCCCAATGACTTCTTCATACCAGTCGATTGCACTGACTTAACACCATCCATACCTCCTGGTTGTTTGTTTCCCGGTATGCTACAATAAGCCATCAATACATTTAAGAACGAGGTGTTAGTTTTAGCAACCCAAGACACGTCACACACGAGGAGTTCATATCATATGAACAGATCGATGTATATGTCATATGCGTGACACATCGAAAGATCATATCAACAAAAGACATAAGTACTCACCCTGCTTCAGCTTCTTTCCCTTTCATCATATTCACACCACCAAATGAAGTTCCACCAGATTGAAAAGCGGATGCTCCAACACTGCTCTTCTTACCCATTTTATTAGTATCAAGGCCGATCCCTCCCTTGCCCTTGGGACTTCCAAACGATCCTTTATCTCCCATTTTGAATGGTGAGCTTGAATCTATCTTCATTCCTCCACTGCTACTATCTACTGAACCTTTCATACTAAACGAACTATTTGATTTCTTATCCATTGGTGAAGTGATTCCTTCATCACTCATCTTCTTTCCAAAGGCTGGCGAGCTACCAAATGACTTCTTTCCAGGCGATGGCCCTGCTTCTTTACCCTTCATCATGTTTACTCCACCAAATGATGTTCCGCCAGATTGAAAAGCGGATGCTCCAACACTGCTCTTCTTACCCATTGTACTACCAAGGCCCTCCTTGCCCTTTTGAGGACTGCCAAAGGAGCCCTTTTCAGTTGACGATCCCATCTTAAATGGTGAGCTTGAATCTTTTATCATCCCTGGCCCAGTTGATGATTTGTCCGATGCTGCAAAAGGAGAAGTGGCTGTCCCCTTCATCATACTGCCTGATCCATATCCAACAGAGTCACTTGTCTTCTTACTATCAAATCCACTACCCGGAGATGAGGATGACTTCTTATCTAATGATGTGAAACCACTACCAGCACCCTTGGCGGTGTTTTCGAATCCTCCCGGTTGTGTTGACTTCGGAGTATTCTTCATTGTAAATGAGTTGGATTTCTTGTCAATAGTAGAGCCAGCCTCTTTTCCTTTCATCATATTCACACCGCCGAAGCTAGTTCCTCCCGAGGGAAATGCAGATGATCCGACACTACTCTTCTTCTTAGTGTCAATGCCCCCTTTAGGACTTCCAAATGAACCAGAACCGAAGCTCGGTGTTCCCCCGCTCTGTTTCTTATCACCTCCAGATGATAAGGCTGAGCCAAAGCTGCTCTGTAACTTCTTATCATCTCCCTTCATTGAATCTCTCTTACTAACAAATCCACCAGCACTACTAAACCCAGGCGGAGACGAACTGCCTTGAGCTCCTTTCATTGCAGTATTGCCCAGACCGCCACTGCCAAAGCTTGGCGTTCCTTCACTCTGTTTAGTCTCGGTGCTAGATGCTCCTTTACTGCCTAGCCCACTACTGAAGCTCGGAGTGCCACCGCTCTGAACCTTGGCAGTTGACCCTACAGATGAACTTCCAAACCCTCCCTTCTTCTCAGTAGTCGAATCTGTTGATGATTTCATTGAATCTCTCTTACTAACAAATCCTCCTTTACTTGGTGCTGAACCCTTCATCATGCCACCTGCACCAAACCCACTACTAGATGACGATGGAGATGATTTCTTATCTAATGTTGTGAATCCACTGCCGGCTCCCTTGCCTTTTTCAACAGTAACTGGAGGACCTTTCATCGATCCAAAACCCCCTGGTTGCTTGGACTTGTCAGTAGCAGATCCAAAACTAGAACTAGAACCGAAAGATGATTGCTTCCCAGGTCCTCCAGCGTCCTTTCCCTTCATCATATTGACACCCCCAAAGCTCGTCCCCTGACTTCCTTTAAGACTGATACTAGGAGAGCCGTTAAAGCTGGGAGTACCTCCACTCTGCTGCTTTGTCTCACCTCCCTTCATTGAATCCCTCTTACTAACGAACCCTCCGATACTACTACCAAACGCTGGTGCAGAAGAAGTACTTCCTTTCATACTTCCCGGACTGCCAAAACCAGCACTATTTTGCTGACCGAACCCTTTACTGCTTCCATCTTGTGGACTACTACTACTACCAAACCCTGTATTGGCTGTAGACTTAGGTCCTTTCATTGTATTGGCCGGGGTGATATTGCCAAACCCACTACTCTGTTGCTGACCAAAGGATGAGGTTCCGCCACTCTGTGGAGAAGAAGTCTTGTCTATCTTGTTGCCAAATGTACTACTATTTCCAAAGGATGACTTATTCGTACCACCCTGTTGCCCAAACCCTGCATTGTCCGATCCTTTCGTTGTTCCAAAAGATGTACTACCCTCCTTATTCATACCACCCGTTGAACCAAAGCCACTATTACTTTGCTGTTGTTCTTGCCCTTTCATAGCCGGAGGCTGGAATCCAGAAGCACCGCCGCCAAAGTTGTTACCCTGTACATTATTCGATTGAGAAGGAGGGAATGATGAGCCTGTATTACTACCAAAACCATTCTCATTCAATCCACCAACCTGAGGAGGTGGAAATGATCCTCCACCGGATGTATAACCAAATCCACCACCCATTGGATCGTTTAACATTCCACTATCTGTATCCTCATTATCATTGAAGAAGTATGCCCCGGCTACCGTTCCTGCTGTTATAAATACCGATATTACACCCAGTGCAGCTGGACTAAGGTTAGAAGAGATACTGCTATTATCTGAACCACCGCTACTTAGTCCACCAATTGATGATGATGTAGTCTTCGCTTTAACACTCAATGATGACGATTGGGTAGCTCTAGCACCTGTTGCTTTAGTAGCAGTAGGCTCCTTGGGTAAATCCTCACCTTTCACACCCAACTTTTCCAATATAATTCTAGTATCATCATTTAATCTTTCCAATTTATTCACCTGTTCCTGTATAACTTCAATCCGTTCTTCATATGCCACTAATTCCAATTGATTTAACTTTATATCCAATAATATTAATCGTTCTGATTCTGCTGTATTAATACGATATTGTTCCGCATTTGATAATAATTTATCAAGTTCTAATCGTTTATTGGTTTCAGTTTGTTGATTGGTTAACTTTTGTTGTATTGCTTGTTCCTGTGCGGACTTTAATTTAGTTATTGTTGATGATCGTGCTTTTTGTTCTGCATATAATTTATCAATCTTATCTTGTTTGTCACGTTGGAGTTGGACTTCCTTCTCCTCTGCTTGTTTGGTTGCTGCTATACGTTCAATTTTATCTTTGATTAATTCATCTCCTTCCTTGAGGAGTGTTTGTTCTTCTGTTGTTGATTCTTCAGGTTTGGGTGCTGCCTTTTCAGATTGAACCTTTGCTGCCGCTGCTTCATCTTTTGCCTTTTGTTCAGCTATCTTCTTTTGTTCCTCGACTTTCTTCTTGATTGCCTCTTCTGCTGCTGCTTTCTTGGCTTCATCGGCCTTCTTCTTAGCTGCTGCAGCCTCGGCTTTCTGTTGTTTCTCTTCTAACTTTTTAGCATCAGCTGCCTTGGTATCAGTAGTAGTAGCAGTTGATGTTTCCTTCTTTTCCAGTGTTGCCGTATCGGCATCAGCTGCCAATAAGAAATGATTAATGGATGAATCTAACGCACTATCCTCTATATTGAATGGAGCTATTGACTGCTGTTGTTTGTTTACAACAACAGAGTCTGATACTACTGATGATGTAGCAACTTGGTGCACATCAGTATCATCGATATACGCAGCCGATGCCAATCCTACACTCAGTTGAGTTGCAGTAACTGTACCTAGTATAATACTAGCTGCTGCTCCTTTTAATGACTGTTGATCAATACTGTTAATGGCAGATTGTTCATTATCATTACTTGAAGTGATGTATTGGTGCACACCTACTCTTCCTCGTACATTGTCTTTCCTAGCCATATTCTTCGTATCACTTCTACCACTTGCAACAATTGCAGCACTAACTTGTTGATATTTTGGTATAGGTGAGAATGCATAGGAAGATTGTTGTTGTATAGTAGCAGCAAGTACTGTCACGAGGATAGTGTTTGCAAATCTCATCTTGAATGATGTTTTGATGTTTTTGTGTAATATGGATCACAAGATATAAACACTTTTGCAAAACACACCGCCGCCTACGCCGTATATCTGATATTAGTCGAGAAGAAATATGTAATATACCACCGGCAACCTGTAGTATGCTTGTGTAGTGGTTGTTATCGCCTTTGTTACCTCTTCCTCGTTGGGTTGCATTAATGATCTGAAAATGAAAACTGAAAACTCATACAAAATCACCGGACACCACCAATTGACACTAGTTTGAATTCTATGCTATGTATGGCAATACGAACTATTATCTCACTAAATGATTTATATATTTACTGTCATTCTTCTTCCGAGGATAGATATGTGTGTGTTATATAGAGATCAAATAGGAGCGTGGTATTCATCGGTATCCTTTCACAAGTTGCGTGAGCGAATCATAGAAATATATATCTAGGGAGGATATGGCGTCTATTAGTACCAATAAGCGTCGTCGGACTACCGCTGATGTCCTGTATATCAGTGATTTACCTATTGGTTTCATAGCTGATGTATCGGAGTATTTAGCTAAGCCATCGAGGGCAATACTAGCAGTAGCTTTTAGTACTTTGTCCTCTCAAAATGATGATTTGATGCACCGTCTATTAGATATTAGTACAGCCATCGTATCAGCATCACGATGGGATGTATTAGATTTTGAAGCTATTGATAAGGAACTTGCAAACAGACTGACGGACGATGATGTATGGGAAATCTTGACATCTATAAATGCACGAGATGTGCTCAAAAGATTAAAATTATGTGGATGTATCAACATCGAGGGGCACGGATTAAATCCATTACGGAGTAGTGTGGTATTAGAGCAGATTGATATTAGTCTTGTAGGAAAACATGAAAATCGTGACAATGTTATAGATTCGAAGATCTCCGCATCGATAGTAGCACCCATCCTCGATAGTATCGCCTCTTTGAAGCATGTAATGTTTCCAAAGGAAAAACTGTGGCGTGGCGGCGCTCAGTTTCGTCAAAGATACAATCTACTGTACGACAGCCGCGAGCTCAGTTGTTCACATTGCAATCAACGTATAATAACGAGTTGGTTGAGTATTAATAGGATGTTACAAAACAATGTATGTTATGATTGTTTAAAACCATTCTGTGACGATTGTGCGGATGCAAATGGTGAGGGACGTAAGACTCTAAATTACTGTTTCAAATGTGATATGGATTTCTGTGTAGACTGTGTCCCCAGAATAGAGTGCGAAGCAGGATGCCTAGAAAACATGTGTAGTGGTTGTGCGGAGAGGTCACAATGTCAACAATGCGAAATTAAATGTTGTGAATGTGTGAATACATGTGATGGTTGTGGCAAAAGCCGTTGTACTGATTGTGTACCATATCGTCGCTGTAAGGGAGATGATTGCAATAAGTCACATTGTCATGATTGTTACAATGGTAAGGAATATGATGTAAAGTGGTGTGAAGAATATAAGAAAATGTATTGCATGGGTTGTAAAGTAGATCGGGGTTGTGCTGCTGATAGGTCTCTATGGTAGTAGTGATTGAAGAGATTGCTATGTGTTATAAAAGTAATATCTACAAAAGTATTTCAATTCTTTTATTCTATATACAAATCAATTAGATCCTAACTAGATACCAAACACACATCTAAGACCACGCTAACCATGTACCCCCAAAGTAAATCCAATCTATGATTCACTTAAGATGATCCTCTCAAGTTCCTCCTCACTTAACAAATCCATATACTGCTTCTTAACCTTTTCAATCATCTTCTCACGCATCTTACGCATATCATCGGGCATACCATCCCAGAATAGTTTATCCTCAACATTTGCCACGGCCTTCTTCTCCTTCTTCTGCTTGGCAAACTCATCTGATCGGATGTATTCATATGCCTTGGCACCCTCCTTCAATGCCTCATCCCATACTGATATCATAAAGTCCTTCTCACTTACGGAATCTTCAATATCACCGGCTAGCATACGAAGTGTATACTCACGAGTTACCCATTCCTTGGCAATACCCTCGATATCAATCTTCTTCTGCTCGGCATCCTGAACTTCTTGAATAGCCTTCCTTTCGGCAATATCAGCCTCGATTTGGGCTAAGATCTTTTCATCGGCCTCATCCTGTGCAGTCTTCGTGGCTGGAGTGAAGGCATTCTTCTTGTTGGGTGGGTTGGCAATGTATTCCTTGAATGACTGTGGTGGTTGAGATACAAGTGAAGAAGAGCGATAGTACGACACAGTTCTAAACGAGTTAATAACACATCATATAAACAAAACAAAACTTCTCTAATACTCACCTCAATACCCTTGCCAACCAACACGTCCAACTCGTTAACAGGAGTAAATCCCATCTCTCTCATAGCCTGAATCATCCTACCCTCCATCTTAACATTCTTATATTCATCATCCTTCTCATTACCTTCATCATCTCTCTTTACAAATACAGTAACGACTCTAATATAATCAGCCTCTGACCAAACATATACAACTCAATACCAAACAATATATATCATGAAGCTCCTACGATCAACCTTCCTAGCATTCTACCTCACTTCCAACAACAACAATGTTTCGGCATTCTCATCTCAACTATCTACAAAATCACTCTCTTCCCGTACCCCTTCTACAACACCATCAACCAAGCTAAGTATGAGTATAGAATTACATGAAACACCCAAAATGCAATTATCAGAAGAAGAAATCTTAAAAGAAAGTATGTTCCTACAAGTTGTACGTGAAGTGAATATGGCTAAGGAATATATGGACTATTTAATTGAAGAGAGTGGTGCTGATGGTGAAGAGGTTGTTGCAAAAGAGGACACTGAGGTAGCTGCGTCTGATGATATTGAACTATTCGGTGGCAGTGGAGGTGATTCACCATCCACATCATCAACACCCGAGGCACCAATCATCTACAATCCATCCCTACGTACCAACCTTGGATCAACAATCCTCCTATCAGGAACAACCGATTCCAACCTCCTCTCTATACTAAATAATAACTTCTTCGGACAAGACCTAGTACCAAATTTTAACTTTGAACAAATTAAATGTTTAGTAAATGATGTCAAGCAGACGAAGAAAAGTGCAATTAGTAGAGAGGCACGGTATGGTGGATTATTGGATAAGTTGGTTATTGAGGAGGCATCTAATTCAAAGAGTAGTTTACCTACGAAAGATGAGTTGGAGGGTGTTACGTCTTGGATTGTACAATTAACTTTGGGTGATAGCACTAAAGATGAGTTGGAAACTATTGCAACTTTAGCAAAAGAAAGTGTTGATTTGAAGAACGTTGTTGTATTAATTGATGGTATGGCATCTACCAAGAATGTTGTTGGCGGATGGGATTCCGTAGTTGAGGCAAGTGGTACTAACAGTGATAACTTTTCATGTACACTACTAGCAGTGGGGGAATTATACGATGGTGGTAAAGACGGTGGATATTATCACATTGGTTCATTGGATACAGTTGATTCAATTAGTGCAGATACAATTGATGCACCCAAGTTATCTAAGAAGAAGGCATATCAATTATTGGCTCACGCGTTATCATTGGATAGTACCGTGAATATGTCATTAACGGCATTTGAATATCCAGTTGTGGCATTAGAGGCTGTTACCGTGCCATACGCCGAGGGTGAATTTGTAAAGAGAGATGATGAAGGTAATGAGAAGGATGATGAATATAAGAATGTTAAGATGGAGGGTAGGATGATTCAGGCTATGAGAGAGATGGGATTTACTCCTGTTA
>Ga0214480_100937_pt1 | contig 13821 bp, 11 predicted proteins | sample M1_20Mar14CPVII9_3_FD_165042 | JGI IMG/M metagenome (GOLD analysis project Ga0214480, IMG submission 165042) | Marine eukaryotic communities from Monterey Bay, California, United States - M1_20Mar14CPVII9sort6BwellE17 | ecosystem: Environmental > Aquatic > Marine > Unclassified | place: USA... | reverse complement strand
GAATACCAGGATGAGAAAGGTATAGAACTTGGAGGTGATAAGGACATGAAGGATCTATAGGGTCCAATGCAATAATTGTCGTTGGTACTGAAGTAGCAAGTAAGCATAGACTGTGCAGGAATATATGTTGTTGGATCAAAAGTAGAATTGTTGCTGGTCTTCTTGTTGCTGGCCGTAGGCTTATTGGGTATTAGATTGTTGGATGATATAAGCGGATAGATTGGTATAGGATCAGTAGCAATTGGCTCGAGTATAACTCTCGTCTTTCCAGTTGGCGTTGAAGAAAACCGTCTTAATGATTGTGCTCTTTCATCTCCAACATCGGTGCTGTCACTATTAATAGATGTAACTGATGAATTATTCCAAACTCGTGCATCCTCAAACATCCATTCCGTAGTTGGATTCCAAACCAATACAGTATTGTTGATACTTATTTTGCTTTGACTTGTAGTCTTTTCTTTGGCAAATCCTGATGAATATATACCCATCTCCCACTGAAACCACGACTTTACAGCCGTGAAACGAATGAGAGGGTCTGAACCGAGCAACATATTGTAATATCTATTAAGAATACTGCGGGATGATTTGTTTGGTGTTTGTAAATCAATATTCTCAGATTGTAGAGGAGGCTTTTGTACCTTGACAATTGAGCTTCCCTTGACAAACTCTTTCCATCCGTTTGGAAATGTTAATGAAGCTGTATTCTGAAGCAATGTTGTTGACTCATCTTCCGTTGTCTGTAGATTAGTAGATTCTTGCATTTGTATAACTGATGATCCACTACCTCTTAAGCGTGTAGATTGAGCATCATCTTTACTTCCGAGGAGTAATGATTTAAGATTTGATGTACGCGGAGGAGTGACGTTCTTGTTGGGAAGTGGATCCCCAAACAACCAATCAATTTCTTGGGTACGAAACAGGCACACTCCTCGTAACACCATTGCATTCACTTTATTTGGAAATGAATGTGAATATGCCATTGCTAATGTACAACCCCAAGAACCACCCATTATTACGTCATACGGTTTGTCATCTAATACATGTACTCTTAATCGTTCAACATCATTAACTAATAACTCTAATGTATTGTTCCGTGTTTCACCCAATGGCGTGCTCCTCCCACAACCACGCTGGTCTAATAATATAACAGTATCATATAATGAAGGTGAGAAAAATCGAACATGATTAGGATTACATCCTGCTCCAGGCCCTCCATGCAAGAATAGAGCAGTTTTCTTCTTCTTTTGATTATTATTATGATTTGCATCTTTATTGGCAAGTTGTTGATAACGATGATGCACTTCATAGTATAGTATATGAGACGATCCCTCTTCTGTTGATAGCGTACCTGATGTTACTTCTGTTACCCAATCTGTACCATCATGATAATCACCACCTACATTGTTTGTTGATGGCGTTGTATTATTATTGTCAGAGCTAGTGGTTATGTTTGCATACTCATCCAATCGAGGAGGTGTATCATACAAAGAACGGAGTGTTGACATCGGTAAGGAGAGAGATACCCTATTTCTATATCTCATTCTATTTTCATAACCAAGTGTTGGCAACGATGTCTTATGTGATTGAAATAATAATTGTGGTACCCAAGCATTCACATTTTGCAAATAACTTGTGCACAATATTATGAGTAGCGCACGCCAACAGAAATATACCGCCATTGCAATTAAGAAGGAAATATACCTCGCCACTTGCCGCTGGCAAATATCAATAGAGCTAGGTAGTACCTAGCTGGAGTGCCCAGCCACAATTAGTGAAAAATACACCCATTTTGGCGACCAAACAGCTTTAAATAAGTAGTTTCCGAATGTAACCTTGGGTAAGGGGCAGCAATAGTTATATAAATATAGGAGAATAGGAATAGGAGAGCAGCATTGGGTTCTTCTAAGTTTCGCATCATATGATAAATAGTAGTTTTGCAAGAAGGTATCTTTGTTAGGATTGCAAATCAGAAGACAGCATATCATCTTATATCAAGCTAAGAGAAAAATCAGAATTAAATCATCATTAGAAACGTTGCAGAGCAATATAAGATCTGGGGGATCAATTCCATATATATCATTAATATTTTGTTGTTCACAATAAAAATATGGCAGATGGATGGAAAGACTTCATAGCGGGCACAGCTGGTGGCTTTAGTGCAAAGGTATTAGACTATCCATTTGATACAGTCAAAGTACTGTTACAGACACAGAATTCATTATCGTCGTCATCGTCAACACCTACTCCTACTTCAATAGGAGCACAGTCGTCTACAATATCAACTATGCCAAATTATGTAAGAAGCAGCCCAACAACTCCAAATAAAGCACCACAACAACAAAAGGTGTATAGAGGAGCAATACATTGTCTACAGCATACAATCAAAACGCGTGGATTCTTTTCATTATATAAAGGCATGACTTCACCGTTGCTTGGATCAATGGCTGAGAATGCTGTTCTATTTCTTTGTTATGGTGAAATAAAAAAAATAATGGGAGAGAAGCCTGGACATGAATTATCTCTGTTACAGCTGGCAACGGCAGGAGGGATGTCGGGCGCGGTAGGTGCTGTAGCTCTGAATCCATTTGAGGTGATAAAGGGTAAGAAGAAAGTACAAATCATATCATATCCTTTCTTTGGTAACAACTCACATGTTAGTATTGTCATTTCCAAAACACAGTGCAAATGCAAGTCATGAATTCAGCTACAGGAGGAGCAGATGTTAGAAAATACAATGGAGTTATAGATTGTGTCAAACAAACAATAGAAAAGGAGGGTATCATCAGAGGTTTATATAGAGGTCAAACCTCATTACTAGTTCGTGAAATACCTGGCAACTTTATGTGGTACGGTGTTTATGAAGCAGTTTGCAAATATTACATACCAGAAGGTAGGACTAAAAAAGATCTCGGCATTGAAATACACATGCTTGGTGGAGCTGCAGCTGGCATCGCCTATTGGGTAAGTTCAAATGATACTATGTTCACATGTTATATTCACATGATATACTTGGTATTTCTCTTCACATGATCACAACAATCTTACTCTATATATCTCTCTTGTACAGACCGCCTTTTATCCAGCAGATACCGTTGGTAGTCAGATGCGAGCAAATCCAAAGTACTCAACACGGTCCTTCATAGATGTGTTGGGAAGTGTGTTCAGAAATGAAGGCTTCAAAGGCTTGTATCGAGGTTGGGGTATAACAGCTTTGAGAGCAGCTCCAGCGCATGCTTGCATCTTTGCAGTCTATGAAATGACAATGAATATGTTGGATCCTAGTAGATCATCATCAGAAGAAGTATGTAGTATAGCAAGAAGATCATCAACAATATCTCCATCATAGAACATATTATAATACATTAATCTTAAAGATGAGATTGAAAGAGTAACAAGCTTTGTAGATGCAGTACCTTAAGTAGTGTCGAGTACTTGCATTGTATATTCCATTTAAGATAAAAAGAATCTGCATACTGCATACAAAGTACGATATTTCTAGACTCTTTGGACTGCGGTTTCGTCACACTACTCGCTATATTGATCTTGTGTAGTGTACCTACTATGTAACCTCTCTCCCCTAAAGCATGATTGAGACAATCTTAACATATTATGTATGCATGATACTTAGGATACCAAAGGATACCCGACCGTTGCAAGCCTTTTCGTTTTCAGTTTTCTTGGAAACATTTCAAACCATTCTGCAAGTGTTACTATAATGTATTGCTACATACTATTATTATCTAGGATTAATATTATCTTATAGATACGATTAGATATAAGAGCTATATCATTCGGCGGAGGCGGCATTATACTACTCACCGTCTTTCAACGGCATTCAATTTAAAACATACAACAATTATAAAAAAAATGAGACATCCATTTATCAATAATGGACCATTATTGTTCAGTCTGACGATACTACTACTATTAGCTGCATCATTGGTCTATGGATCAACAATAGAAGATACTACATTATCTCATCAACAACAGCGTATCCTACGAGGTGAAGTTAAAACAAAAGAAGTAATTCATCCTCGCATACAAGATAACAACAATAACAACGAGGAGGAGATAACACAGGGATATTTTACAACATATCAAGCTACTACTACACCATTGCAATGTCCAACAACATTATCAAATGTAATTACCATTAATGATGAATCTCAATTGTATTATTCAATTGTACAATCTTCCGCCGGCGGCACCAATGGAATATTATGTGGTCGTCTTGAGGTAACAAATAATAACGGTGGATGGGTAGGACTAGCAATATCACAGAATGGTAAAATGTTTGGCAGTGAGGCTATTATTGGTGTACCAAATGATGCACTAAGTATTGATGGCGGTGGTGCAACAGTGAAGAAGTATTATTTGGGAGGATATACTGTTGGTTATGAAGTTGGTGGATGGGGTGTTTATTATATGGATGAGGACAAGCAGACGTGAGTTATTATATTTTATGTTTGTTTTGGGGGACGTGTATTTGTTGTGTTTGTATGATTGTTGTTTGGGTACATATATATGATTGATTTGTTGCAATGGATTACTCATTTAAGACCTCTTCTCATCTTCTATCTACTTCACAAACAAACACACAACAATAGTCTAACCGATACATCCCTAACTGAGGAAGTCAACGAAGATGGTAACGACGTTACAATAATGACATTTACAAAGATATTAAATGAAGATAATGAAATACCAATAGTAACAAATGGGACCAACATCTTCTTACATGCACGTGGTATTGGACAATCATCGTTAGGTCCACATGCTGGGTATGGTAATATTTTTGAGAAAGATTTCAGTGAGGATGTTACCGAGGTTAGTGTGTCTGTTGTGCCGTTGTTGTGTGTGTTCTGTGTGTCTCCATTATGTTGATGGTGTTCATACAGTACAGTACAGCTCACTCTCTCTCTCTCTCTCTCTCTCTCTCTCTCTTCTTTGATTCACGCACGTGAACAGACTCCAACAAGTGTACCAACATTTTCACCAGGGACAGTCGTTCGATACTTTTGTACGAAAGATCAAGCACCACTTGATCGAGATGAGTATTGTCCATGGATTGAAGAGGATGGATATACTGACTTTGAGTCATGTGATGATAAATGTGGTGGCAAGAATAAGGCATGTGTTAGTACATTCTGTATTACTGAAACACCCACATTATCACCCACAGTTTCAGAAGAACCCACTACTACTCCGTTGCCAACTACAAGTGATCCATCTTCTTCACCATCATCATCACCAGTAACGCCAGTGCCTACGGTTAAGGGCTTGGCATTCATTGGTGGCGGGACAACAACAGCTTACCCCACTGAACCCAAGTTTACATTCAAACCACCAGAACGAGAATTGGCTGTACCATTGAGTAAATTCCAACTTGACTTTGTTGTTGCTGACCCCGAGAAGGACAGTAGTAGTAGTAATAACAACACGAAACGTCGTCAACTGCTACGAGTAGGAGGAGAAGAAGAAGAAGCTGGTACCACCTTTATTTCTAGACAACTTGAGAATGATGACGAAGAATACGTATTCCAATCTACTCAAGACACTGAACTACTAACATTAGTTTCTGACCATCTCTTGGATCAGTTCACACTCAACGTTGACGGTACGCCAAGCATCGTCGAGCTAAGTATTGATTCGAAGAGTCAACAAGATATGGGTAGCGGCAAGGTCATGGTATCATACAATTATATTGGCTATGCAGTATATCCTAATTCGAAAGAAGCTCCAAGCACTGCTGAACTTGATAATGAAGTTCTTAATTCATTTAATACACGTCAAGGAAAGGGAGCTTTTGCTTCATCGTTGCAATATACCGAAGATCCGTTGTTAAAGAGCATTGTCAATGTGATTGCCTCATCAAGTGCCTCTACTGACGAAGCGTCAAACCCTAGCAAGGTTATCAACGACAAGGCTGATGCTGGGGGAGTAGTTGACAACAATACAGGTGGTAATAACAGTACCGCAATTGCAGTGCCCCTAGTGGTACTAATTGCATCTATATTTGCCATTGTTCTTATCATTATCGGTTTCTTCACCCTGCGAAAGTACTACATTAGGTACCTAGAGAATAATGCCAACAACGATTATGTCAATTATCAGAACCGAAAGAAGAAAAAGAAGATTAAAAGTGGGAAGAAGGTCAAGAAGAAGTATGATTACTTTGATAGTGAAAATGGTAGTGACATGTCTCAATCCGAGGATCCTATCTATACTGATTTAGAGATTGTTGGCGGAGATACGTTCCCCATGTCTCAAGATTCAAGTGATGCCGACCCGCGAAGTCCAGTGGCTCAATTCAACCCCAACGATACTGCACTGCCCTATGATGAGGAAGCACAGGATGTTAGTGGCACTGCCGCGGTCTATGATATGACACACTTTGCACATGAGTCGTATCAAATGGAAGAGAAGGTTGACGAAGAGACCCTTGCGGGGCTTTACTCTGATAAGGATTCATACTTTCAGGGGAGTAGTACACTTGCTAGTGGACAGCACCACCAGCAGGGTAATCAACACGGAGATGGTGATAGTGTTCATAGTTTAGATACTCTTGACAGTAACACTTTTGGCTTCCAATCACATCTCATTGAGGACATTGATAAGATCATACGGAAGAATGAACAAGAACTAAAACAAGAGAAAGACGGGCCTGTCAAAGAAGAGGAGTTAGACCAATTCATCACTGAATTTACTGGTGAAAAATCGGGTGTTTTGGAAACATCCTTTGCTTCCTCTACTGCTGAAATGCGTCACATTGGTGAAGTCGTACTGGAGGAGAACTCTGATGATACTGATGGACCTGTTATCTCAATCGATGGTGTTATAAGTCCTAGTGATGCCTACGAAGAGGAGGAGGAGGAGGAAAGTGGTGATATAATCTCAATTGACGGTGTTATAGCATATGGCAACGATGATGACTCTGACGAAGACGAAGATGAAAATGAAAATATTATCTCCATTGATGGTATTATCACAAGAAGATCGGATACAGATGAAGAAGAGTCTGTTATGCTTGCCGAAGTCAAAGAGAATGATAGTCAAGAGGATGATGAGCAGAACACATCTGGTGAATCTTCAACGTCTGCCACCGATCAACTCTTTGCAAGGATAGCTGAACTCGAGACCAAGATTATGAATACTGAAAGCCAGCTCTCTCAAGACGACAGTGTCCATCTAATATCGCCCCCGTCATCATCTCTCACTTCACCCATGTCGAAAGAAGAGACCTCTACATTTCCTAAGGGTATGTTCACTGATCAAACGCTGTCTATGATTGAACAGAGTAGATTAGCAGGAACTCCACCGCCATCAGAAGGTGAGGTTGACAATGAAATGATCACACAAGCAAAGAATAACACATTACTTGGAAGATATTTGGATGAATCGGACTCTGAAGATTCTGTATTTGAAGTGTTGTGATCACAAACACAAACTACACATACATTATTATTTGTTTCGTAAATGTTTGTTCTGAGCTAATAAGTTAGTGTTGATAATGGTAGATGAGTAATTAGACGGAACTCCTTATCTTAGTTTTTCACCCCTCATCGAACCAATACAGCCCGTACTGCAGCTAGTTTACTTTCTCTTCAATCTTTCCCTCCCCTTCCACAGTCACATAAGTACACACTCATCCCTCTTCCTCTTTCGTAGCTCTTTGTCTTTATCAATATCAGTAAGGTCACGGGCAAAGTCAAAAGATATAGCATGATCAAAAGCGCAAGAGGATATGTCTGTACAAGCTGGGCATTTGCAGTTATCAACTTCAGCACAATGCTTGCAGTAATCTTTATCGCATATGACACAAAACTCTAGAGAACATTTGTCACAAACAGTTTTGAGACACTCATAGCATACTCCATTTTGATATCCGTCTTTAGTCAACCATCCAACTTCAGCATTGTCCATCTTTGTATTACATTCTTCACACTTGTAGTTACGACTATCTAAGTATTGATTGTATCTATCTTGAAACTGTTGCATCGTCAATGATGATGTATTACTTTTTGGCCGCCACTTCTCTGGAAAAAGTATGTACTTCAAAATGCATCCATTGGTTGTGATGATACTATCTAAGATCGAAATGATAATGGTTTGAGAGATCTTAGTTTCTGATGAAAGTTCTTGGCTTCCATACATTGGAGCGAGGCTAATATCAATCTGTTCTAAGTGGATAATAAAAATGACATATTCATATTACGAGTACTCTTCAAATATTAATAACAGAATGATAAGAATAGTCGGGGAATAAGTACAATTTTAGTAATTATTCAGTAGTAATAATGGAGATGATAGTAGTATATGCCGCACAAGAACCCACATCAGCTTAAATATGCAAAGCCTCCCATTTTTTATATTCCTCCATATTGCGCATCAGAATATCCTGGAAGATGAGTGTTGCCACAAATATAAAGATAAAAGAGAGGAGACAATAACTTTTGTTAGTATAGTGGTTGTAAAAACGAACTTTATATTGAACACATGAATTCGAAAATAAAACAATACAAACGCGGACTTTCCTGTAGAGGACCCATCACACGGTTGAAAGCATTCCGATCGAGGGAAAAGCATTTGAGAGTTCCAGATGCAGTTACAGTGGCTTGTCGTTGCTTGTGGGGTGCTAAGAGTGCTATCTCTCCCAGGTAACTGCCACTAGAAAGACGTGCAACCTCAACTGTATCGCCATCTCTAATCTGCCGAGTACAAACGGCGACTCCTTCATGTACAAGATAAAACTTGTCACCTAAATCTCCTTGATTACAAAGGACAGCCTTGTCATCAAAGGTTTCTTCAACAAGAGTATCAGCAATAGTGAGCAATTCATACTGAGTCAGTTGCTTGAATATAGGAATCTTCAGTAGAATCGTTGACATGTCGTTTCGTTTTGACATTGCCGTCTTCATTAATATGACATTGAATGTAAGTCGGTCTATTGCCCACAGTTTACAATCACCCTTGGATACGCAACTTGCCGCTCGTGGGGCGTTGTACATTATGGCAAGCTCACCAAACGAGTCTCCAGCTGTACAAGTTTTGACAAGAGATCTTTCTCCGTCATTACTTTCGATATAGATTTCTACAGCACCTCTATCAATACAGAAGAAGTTATCTCCATCATCACCTTGTTGAATAATAACATCACCATCAGATTTATTTACAACGAAGAGTGTATCCTGAAATGACTTCATTTGATGCTCATCCAATTTCAAATGACTAAAGAATAGATTTGTTTTGAGGATCTCAACTATGCGCTTCGCATCTTCTTCAGTCTTTTCTGTAATCTTGAGATTTGATTCCGCGACGTCAGAGTGAGTAATCTTTTCAGCACAAACACTGCCTCGCCTCTGTCTTCGTTGTGGTTTCTCTTCACTACTTGAGAACCGAGAACCGACGGATTGTTGCGCCTTTTCTTCTTCTTCTACACTCATTATGGATTCGTTTGTATTGACAGAAGAGGTATCGGAATGTAGTTCATTTTGAGCATCATCTGTTGCAACTACAAGCTGAGGAGGGCGATCCTTTTTCTCAAACAAATGTGCCGTTTCGTCTGGATATTTAGTTATCAAATGAGAGGTTATAAATCCAATGACATTGTCTGGTTTATCGACCAGAATTTTCTCGACTATATCAACGAATAAAGCATTGATATTCTTGGATTCAAGGTAGTTCTGCAGCTCGTTCTTTATTTCAGACGACATGACATTATCACACTGATCTTGGTCTTAATTAATAACTTTTGTGGTGAAGACAAAGTTTCAGTTGTTGTTTTTCGTTTTGGGATGTAATTTTTCAAGGTTTTAGAGAAAAAGTGATGAGTCCCTTTCACCGAGAAGTGAAAGGCCGTGGAGAAGTATATTATTTATATGAATATTGTAACCTATCAACACGAAGACTGTTGGAAGTTGGATGATTGCTATCAAAGTCAATCATTTGAATCTCTCTAAGTAGATAGTGCTCATCTTGTTCGTGTATTAACCGTATCTTAGGCCAACCTAAGATATCTAAAAGGCGTTGGTAATGGTAGTGATAGTGGCGGTGAAGGCGCAACATTATAGTTTGTTGAATGTGAAGACGAAGAGTATCTATCATCAATACATGATGTGAACTTCTTTCTCATGTGTGAACATATAATAGAGAGTAAAATCTCATCTTACTTTCACTTAGTAGTGTTTGATCTGTCTATTATTCCATAGCATTATAACAGAATCATATCTACACTACTAGCATTCACAGTGCCACAGATATAACTAACACATGTCATGTCACATTACAAACCCACAATAGAGAAGAACAACAGTGCTTAGGATGAGGAGTAGCTACTCGTCTTCACGACTTCAGTAAGGTTTGTCTTTGCCAAGGCAGTACTAGCTTCCTTGAGAACTACTTCTGTTGTTGAACAAACGCCCTCATCATCATTATTATTACTACCTTCCGTCTTCATTGGTGGCTCAGCAGCTTGATCTTTCTTCTCCGTGATCTCCATTGGCAGTACGGACTTTTCATCATCCACCGCCTGGCTAGACAATTCAACCTCAGTCTTTGGCTCGGTCAGCGACGACTTGCTGGGTTGAAGAGGCCTTTGAGCAATACCCTTTGCCCACTGCTGAAGTAGATGTAACTTGAGGACTTGATCAGTACTCTTGGAACCTTCAATATCACTCGTCAACTGAGCTTCCATATCCTTGAGCCGTTTAGAGAATTCGTCCACACTTGAAATTGTTGTGGAGGCTGCGCCAGGCTGTTGCTGCCATTCGAATGAGGATGCAAGTTCAGGAATGGAGGGTGCTCTACTACTTGCCCAATAATCACCACCAGGATATGCAGCACTTCTACTACCACCAAAGATAGGAGGAGGATATGTAATACAGTTAGCAGCCGCATAATGAGAAGCGGCTGCAGCAGCATATTGTCCGTAATAACCAGGGACTACTCCGGCGGCAGCAGCACTATTGAATGCAGGATTGTTCATCATCATTACTTCATTTTGAACTGGCATGAATGTGGTGTTGGTAGAAGTAGTAGTATCAAATATGTTACCAGTAAAGTCTAGACTGGCATTCATATTGTTGTTGTTGTTGGTGGTGTCGAACGAGTTGTTCGGAGACTTTAATAAATCACCTTGCATCAAGCTGGAAGACTGCTCAAGCGATGAAGTAGTAGTAGTAGTAGTAATCTTCATCTTCTTCCTATCACTCTCCTCGTCGTCTTGGTGGAAGGTACTGGCAGCTTGACTCTTCTTGCGCTTTGATTTGCGTGTGCCAACTGAGGTATGAGTCGTATTAGTAGAAGATGATGTAGTAGAAGTAGACTCCTTTCTGGGTCTACCACGTCCACGTTTAGCCTTTGGTTTTGCATTGTCTGCCCTCTTACTAGAATGGTAGACATGTAACAGTCGACAACCAATATCCTCTTGACCCTTCTTATTAACGACAGTCCACATTGATCCACCCTTGCCATTGCTGTACTCTCCAACTCCCCTCGGATAACAATATCGTTGCTGTACTCTCTCACCCGCACGGCGTGGATATTGTGGCCCTGACAACGACCAAGGACAGTGAGGAATCTCCGACAAGTCATCACCAGTAAGTAAAGTTAAGGAACGGAGATTAGACGGGATGGTTGCCAGCTTAGTCTTTGATTGTGAACGGAGTAAAATGTAAAGCCCATCGTCAAGCTCAAGAGATGGAGGAGATAATTTCTGACCATCATTGGGAATGCGAATGATTGAGAATGTTAAGTCTTTAGGTGGTAGTTCATTCTGTGGTGAATTGGTGGAGATGATGAAGAGGTTGTTGTTTAGTGGTGGTAATAAATAAGGTAATGTGTACACATCATATGAATATGCACAAAATTAATTTTTATTTTGTGCTTACCTTCTTTAGACATGAAAAGATAACCTTAACATCCGACTCGATTAGGCGTTTACCTGCTGTTGTTAGAGTCGTCACCATGTTTTTTTTGTGTTATTGTGTGCTTGATAAGATGCTGTTGTTAGTAGTGTTATAAGCTCTAGAGCTCAATGTTGTCTGATATTTTATGATTTGTCAAGGACTTTTTTTTAAGAAGGGTGACTGATGGAAATCGACCAATCGACGAGTCGCACAATCTTAATTTTATCGGTTGAAGGGGTGTTCTGCAATTGTTTCAATACTAATGCAGCCTCAAATGTATGCCACAATTCCACCATCATCTACTTGTAATACTAATGAGAAGCGGCACGACTACAAGTGAAAGTAAAGTAAAGAGCTTACCTTAAGTTTAGAAAAGTAGCTTGGCTAATAATCATATTCATCATCATCATAGTAGTCATCACCATCATCTACCATTGCTGTGTCATCGTCGTATTCATCATCATCATAATCCCCACCGTTCTCCTCAAGATATTCCTCGCTCCCCACACCAACAGTTACTGGAACACTCTCTTCTAATATATCACATTCCATATCAACTATATATTCTCTAACCTCATTCTCAACTTTACAAAAAGCAGACGCAACACCCTTCCATACCAATTGTCCAATTAATAACTTTAATGGGAATCCCGCACGTGCAATCCGTCCCCACGTACTCCACTTATTCCAGAATGGTGCACTAACTATTATCCTTTGTACTGCATATTCAATAAGTGGCATACAAACTATTAGCACACTTAGTATACTACATATGAGTAATGTACGTAATACCATACCATTCATACCATCTAATAATATTGAACTAATAATATATCCCTTCAGTCCAACGTGTTGTAATATACTATACTCGGAACTGTCGGAGAACCACGAATTTAGTATACTATATTGTGAATGCCACATTGGTTCAACCTTCGTTGGGTCAGTACGTCGGAGTCTATTCAATGCAATTAATGATATATATTGCTGGGTATTAATTGGTGAAATAACCTTGGTATTAACCTCGGCATCGAAGGAATATAAACAACTCTTTGGTTCATCGATTGTACTTAATGCACAATCCCAATCAACCATCGATGGTAACTTGGCATTATCTGGTGTTTGTACCGATGTTAAGGTTGGTAAGTTTGGTACACCCCTTGATGCTAATATCTCAGATAGATATGTTGATCGTAATTGATATAATAACTGTTGTTCGGTACGATATTTGAGTAGTTTTTGATACTCTTCTTTCCTCTTTTGTCTCTCTTCGTTATCTTCATCATCTGTGCCTTGTTGCAGCTGTGATATTTCATCATTATTATTGTCACTAGATGAAGAAGAATCTCCTCCACGGATGGAATGTAATAGTATAGATGTTGACGATGGAGTGTATGAGGAGGAGGAGGTGATGGGCAGCAGTATTGGCACTTGTGCTACATAATATCTTGAGTTACTTGAACTTTGATGTGAAATTTGTGATAACCTTGAAGCAGCAGCACTATTAGTAGTACCCGTCACTCCAACGATAAATATTGTTGTTGCCAATGCGGCTATTAAGAAGAACTGACGGCGTATTATCATCATACTTCACAATACGATATCGACTGAGAATGAGAGAGATAGTGCGTGATGAGAGCTGATGAATGAACATCACTTCCACGCGGAGTTTTGTGGCTTGAAAATAAATTTATAAACGCAGTGCAAAAAAATTCTAGGTTCCGCAAAAAAGGATACCGCTATTTTATACAGTGGCCCTACACAAGAAATATGTCGAATGATCGGCCATTGCAATAAATTGAACAGGAATATTGGCCTAAAATTGCATGAGGCTCCTCTACTACATATTTGTAGTTCATAGAATGAGCGGCAAGGTGTAGATTGGCCTTTGAAAAATGGCCATTTTTTATCATGCACT
>Ga0214480_100936_pt1 | contig 13852 bp, 14 predicted proteins | sample M1_20Mar14CPVII9_3_FD_165042 | JGI IMG/M metagenome (GOLD analysis project Ga0214480, IMG submission 165042) | Marine eukaryotic communities from Monterey Bay, California, United States - M1_20Mar14CPVII9sort6BwellE17 | ecosystem: Environmental > Aquatic > Marine > Unclassified | place: USA... | reverse complement strand
ATGAAATGAAAAACAGCGGGAATTGAAATATCCCCGGAAAACAAGCTCAACCGAGAGACCGTTCCGCAGTTAAAATCCTGCCCCACACCCGGGCGAGTTTGAACAGGCAAATCAACTAGTGCTGTCCAACTGATAACCGGGTGTTGATTTGGAAAGAGCAAGCTCTGTTGCGGACATGGTTTCAGGAATGCCCTCCAATAACGGCCCTGAAAGATATCTTTCAGCCGTATCGGGCAACATGCAGAGGATGACGGATCCTTTTTTTGCAGTTGTTGCCACCTTCATCGCAGCTGCGAACGTCCCGCCTCCAGAGATCCCGGTTAGGACTCCTTCTTTTCGAGCCAATTGCCGAGACCAGTGGATCGCCTCTGGGCCCGAAACCGAAACCACGTCATCGATAAAATGTCGATCGACAGATTCCTGCAATACCAGAGGAATAAAGTCCGTCGTCCAACCTTGAATCGGATGCGGATTCCAGTCCGGGTGTGAAACAGAAACAGACCCGTCTTCTTCTCTCGCCTGCTTTTTTCCGTTAGCAACCAACGGTGCTACATCGGGCTCAGCGAGTATTAACCGGGTGGTGGGCATCTCTTTCCTCAGAGTTCTGGCAACACCAGAGAAGGTACCGCCAGTTCCATAACCGGACACCCAATGCGTCAAATTCTTGTCTCCAAAATCGTCAACGATTTCCTTTCCTGTGGTAATTTCATGAATGTCAGCGTTGGCACTATTCTCAAACTGCCTGGCATAAAACCAACCGTTGGCATCCACTAACTCTTTTGCTTTCCTGTAAGCTCCAGAGCCTTTTCCAGCGGCCGGAGTAATCACCACCGTCGCTCCCATTAATCTCATCAGCTGCCGCCTTTCCACCGAAGCGCTTTCCGGCATGACAATAACCAGTGGGTAGTTCCGGGTGGCGCAAACAACCGCCAAGCCAATTCCGGTATTTCCACTGGTTGCTTCCACAACGGTTTGACCGGGCTTCAACGCCCCGGATTTCTCCGCCGATTCAATGATGCTCAGCGCCAGACGATCCTTTACCGAACTACCCGGATTAAAGAACTCCGCCTTGACGTATAGATCAATGCCTGAAGGGGCAACATTTTGCATTTGAATACAAGGGGTATTCCCCACAGTGTCGAGAATGTTTGGGTAAATCATGGATCCGAAAAGTCGTCGAGATGTGAAAAAAATACTAACTAGCGAAAGAAGCGTTCAAAACAAAGAGCTGTTTCCAAAAAGAATCGAGAGCTAATAAAACGAAAGAATCGGTCTCAATCCAGTCACGGCTGCCAACATTTTTGAAAACTCGCACTTAATGACGTGTATACAAGATCACATCGTCTGAAAGCCATCGCACATCAACTCTGATTTGAGACTGCTCATTGTCCAAAACAAGCCTGTTTCGTCCGATCAGATTGATAGTCGGATTATTATTGCCCACCACCATGATTGGTTTATCCCCGACACAAACGTCATTCGATTTTCCGGGCAAGAAAGCGTATCATTAGGGAAACAACATCAAGCTCAAAGCAGCCGAGGAAAAGCGAATGGCACAGTCAAGATCACGTCGATTGGGGAGACTCTTCATTATTGCCCCAATGCCAACCACAGGGTAACAGACGACAAGGTCGAACTGAATTTTTTCCGGTCGTGGGGCCAGCGAAAACCCAAAGTCAAGCATCTTGGTCAGACGAATTCTGACACCGTTGATTCTCTGATCGCCGTCGACTCGAGATACAAAACAACCTTCATCCACCTGGTAAGAATCGATAACAGATTGACACTCCGCCAAACGAGAATTGATTTTGGAATGATCCGGAGAATCCGCTTCCAAAAACCGCCGACAAGCTCGCAGTGTCGGTACTAACATGCCTCAACCTCCAGCAATAAAAGAAACGCATCGATGCTTGAAAAAAAGAGATTTGCAATCCTTCTAACGATGCTGGCGTGCGTGGGCCTTCCCGTTTTAACGGGTTGTCCCATCTTTCCAAACCCACCTCCATCGATAAAGAAGGCAAAAATTCTTGCTCGTGACTGGCAACCTCCGGTCAAGCCAGCCAAACAGCAGGATTTGTTTCCCGGCAACGTCGCCAAATTCAATCTGGTCAGCACCCGCCCTATCGAACGATGGGATGATTTTGATTATGACCACCAGGGGTACCATGCCCGGTACACTGACCCATCGACCACCATTGAGGTGATTGTGTTCTGGAATTTGGACACGGCAAAACAGGATCAATTGAGAGAGACCGCCCTTCAATCCATACACAAACCGGGACCTCATCATTCCATGTTTTCTACGGGTTCGGGAAACTGGCAATTAACCTGCCGAAACGGTGATCTTTACCGATTCTTTGTCAAGGATGGTTGGATCGCTGCTTTCAAGTCAACTGACAATTTTGATTCAATAGACTTTGCTGATCTTCTTCTGCGTTGGCAAACCAACAAAAAACGAAGTTAGCCCCAAATAAACCGGCGTCGTTTGCGCTACCCTGGCCCTCTCTTTGAAGCCGTGGGAACCCACACTTCAGCCCAAGAAGAAAATCAATGCCTGGCACAAAATCGCCTTCAAGACATTAATCGCTGATCACCCGCTCTCGATTAGTTATGCTCGGGTTGGCCATTGCCTCGCTACCGAGTGTTGCTCAGGCTCACCAACTGGACGCGAAATGGGGCCCGCAAGAGGTTGATTTTTTGCTGAAATTACTGGCCGACTCCATAGCATTCTTGGGACCCGTGATTCCTCTAGCGATTTACCTAAAGCGTCGGTCAATTTAACCGGTGATGGTACCCCAACACCATAAGAGCCGCCTAATTTCCGAGGATCAAAATCTTTTTCTGGCGAAGTTGTTGAAAATCGCATGGGCAGGCTAACCGGACTGAAGATCAGCTAAGTAGAAAAAATGCCGGTCTTTTATCTACCCTCGCATTTCAACAAACCCGTATAATCACATTTTGTGATTCATGATTCGACAAATTCATTTCGAGTCTCCAAAATGGTTCCGAATTTCTCCCATCCCCAATGCCACATCCGATGACAAATCCCCACGGCCACCATTGCATTATCGCGCTGCTCTGCCTGATTCCCATCACTGTAGCCGGACAACTGTCAGGTCAAGATGACCACGTCCGAGGTAATCTTCGATTGGAGGTCATCCAAACCCCAGCAGCAATCGCCCGAGATTTTGAACGTCTTAATCCGCAGGCATTACTCTATCATCCAGTTCAGGCGATGGAGAAGAAGAGCCCTTTACTGATCGTGCTACACGGATCCGGAGGTTCCAAACGCAGCATCGAACGGGCAAAATGGACGGGTGAAGTCAGAAGGTTCCTAACGCCCAGCAAGGGACAGCCGACCACCCATATTCTGGTACCTCAAAGCAACGGCCATTGGGACCCAGACTCCCTTAACAAAATGCTCGATTATATCCTTAAAGCAACACCGAGCATTGACACCCGCCGGATTTATTGCGTCGGCTATAGCATGGGGGGCAAAGGGACATGGGAATGGGCCATGAATTCGCCTGAACGCTTCGCCGCGATTATCCCCAAGGCCTTTATCCCCGATCTTTCTGGACTCGATGCCATGGTAGAACTGCCGATCTGGGCCATGGTTGGAACGCGGGATACCAAGCCGCGTGTGACTGGAATCCAGGAGATGGAAAGGTCCCTCAAGCGTCGCGGTTCAAAAGTCGTCAAAACAACTTTTTTCGACGGGGCCAATCATGGTTCAGCTCAGGGAAAAATCAAAAAACTGGAAGGTGTTTACGACTGGCTCTTTTCACATCCATTACCTGAATAACATGGGTGAGGGATACCAACAGGCAGACTGATTTTGGGAGCGACAATAGATCGACCAACGTGATTCAGGCGGACGTTTGAACTAACGGAAACCTGGCCTGTATCATCTATTGTGGTGGACAACAAATCATGCAAGGTAAAAGGGCAATGACAGTCACAAGGAAAAACAAATGAACGAAGAACAAACAGCCGCTCCCAAATTCGTTGTAATCGTCGCTATTATTTCATTGGTGTGGAATCTGATGGGATGCGGCATTTTCCTGACCGAAGTTTTTGCCCAGGAATCGATGATGGAATCGATGACCGAAAAACAGAAAGACTGGGTTCGTTCAACCCCAAACTGGGTTTACATCCTCTTCGCGATATCGGTGAGCACCGGTTTGGCCGGCAGTCTTTTCCTTTGGGCCCGAAATCGATATTGCGTTGTACTGTATTCAATTAGTTTAGGCGCTGTACTGAACCAGATGATTTATACGATGGTGATCGCCGGCGGCTTGCAAGTCATGGGACCATCCGGTGCCGTGATGCCGACGATCGTCATCCTCCTGGCGGTCACGTGGTTGATTTACGCAGTTTCGCTATTGAAAAAAAAGGCTTTGCATTAAGAATGCAAAACGGAGGATTGATTGAAAACCACGTGAGACGAATCTATTCCGGCGAGGCATCCTGCAGAGTGAGGTCACCGAAGCACCAACGTGACCGAAGCACCAACGTGACCTAAACATCAACGTGACTTAAACATCAACGTGAGCTGTCATTTTTTTCATCAAAGGGTTTCCGAAAATGGACCAATTGATAGTTCGGAAAAAAAAGGCATTTACCCTTGTTTCTATTTTATGCCTGACCGGCTGCTCCAGTATTTTCTTACCCTCCGGCCAAAGGTTATTAAAAGTTCAGATTGAGTCTCAGGGTCAAGTCGTGCTACAGGGGATCGTCGGAGTTTCTGATCGTATGGCCGTCGACCAAATGTGGAATGTACTCGGCGATCTGAGATTTGAGTCTACCCATGACATCTTCCAAGCAAAAGATACGGGGCAGCAGAGTCGCTCTATCGTTGGCACCGCGATTGTAAAGATCCTACACGTTGATGAGGTTTTGGCCAGCCGGAAAATTGATTCACTCTCGGTAGTCGAACGGGTCGAGGGTGAATGGTGTTTCCCAGCCACCGAGTTGAGCAAGATTAAACAGGCAGAGGACTTGATGAGTCGCGATGAGGGATCCTGATCGACTAATAAACTCTCGATTCACCTGAAAGAGGGATACCAGAAGAAACAACTTTTCTGCACAAACCAAACAACATCGCCACCAACAATCTCCGAAGCATCTGCATTCGGATCCTCGCCGCCAGCATCATTTTCAAGCTGACGGATTCCCACCGAATTGGCTCAATGCCGCTTCAAAAACCCGAAGGCCGACATCGATTTCATCTTGAGTCACATTCAGTGGAGGAAGCCACCGGATCACGTTCCCATCAGGCCCACAAATCAGCAACATCAATCCATCCTCAAGACATTTTGACTGAAGGGTCTTTGCCATCTGGCTATCGGGTTGCCCGTCGCGAACCCATTCGACTCCGACCATCAATCCCTTCCCACGCACATCCACTTTCTGTGGGAGGCGTTCAACCAAAGCCTCAAGCTGCTGCTTGAGATAACCACCCATCGTGGCGGCATTCTCCAGCAATCCCTCTTCTTCAATGACTTCCAATGTTGCCATCGCCGCAGCCATCGCTACCGCCGAGCCACCACCATACGTTCCACCATGAGATCCCACCGGCCATTTTGACATCAACTCCTGCGATGCTCCTATGGCCGACATCGGCAAACCGGAGGCGATGCCTTTGGCCATCGTTAAGACATCAGGAACAATACCACTATGTTCATGAGCCCACATTTTCCCCGTCCGTCCAAACCCGGACTGAATCTCATCGACAATCAGGAGGATCCCCGAACTATCGCAAATTTTTCGTAATTCCTGCAAGAAACCGCTCGGCGCAGGAACGAACCCACCCTCACCCAAGACCGGCTCGATAATAATCGCAGCTGTTTCCTCTGGCGAGGATTGGGTTTTAAAAAGGTGCTTTAATTGTTGTAGACAAAACGATACTGTTTGTTTGGAATCCCAATGGTGCTGAAATTCCTGATAGTAAAATCCACTGGGAAAAGGCGTAAAAAAAACGCCTGACGGCAAAGGTTGATACCCGGCGCGATAAACACTTTTACTACTAGTAAGAGCCATCGTCATGGCTGTTCGCCCATGAAATCCTCCCTCCATTGCGATTATGTTCGGACGACCGGTTGCCATTCTGGCCAATTTGACCGCACCTTCGACAGCTTCAGCTCCGCTATTAGCAAAAAAGAAAGTCTCGATCGTTTCGGGTGTTTTTGCAACAAGAGCTTTCGCATATCGAGCAGACATCTCTGGCAGCATACAGTTCATTTGTCCGAACAAAAGCTGATTGGCTTGCGACTGCACCGCCTTGACGACTCGGGGATGGCAATGCCCGGTCGAAGTCACACCAATGCCACTGGTAAAATCGAGAAATCGATTCCCTTGATCGTCGAATACAAAACTACCTTTGCCGCGCACGATCATCGCGTTGTTCAGGCGACCCCAAACGTTGGACAGAGCCACATTGCCAATTGAGTTTTGCATAGCGCGTTTTTTTCTTAAAGGCGAAACACCCAACAACTAGAATCCGCGAGGAGCCTATCCAAGCACGACATGGTATCATCGAAACAGATTTTCGCTATCTCCCAACCAAAATTCAATCTTTCACCACTTCAATGAAAGACTAAAAACTGATGGGATGGGGAACATGACGACCGGAGTGAATAATTCGACACCTTTTAAAGACGGATGACAAGTCATGACCGGCACCCGGCACCACAACAGCTCTTTTTTTATGGAACAACTGGAGCTAGATCGACGCACACTATTGCAGAAGAGTGGACTGTGCTGCACGTCTGTCACAGGTTGGTCTACCGGCCAGGTAAGAGGTGAAAATTCAAATCATCGGAGAACATCAAGAGGACCTGACAGTGAGGGTTTATCCGAAAGCGAATTCCAGCAATATGACGGCCTTGGCCTGGCGGAACTTGTCCGTACCAAACAGACCACGCCCCAGGAACTACTGGAGTTGTCCATTAAATGCATTGAAAAAATCAATCCCAAAATCAATGCCATCGCTTCCACGTTTTTTGACGAGGCTCGCCAAGCGATTCAACGCGGTCTGCCCGATGGCCCATTCACCGGCGTGCCGTTTTTGCTGAAAGACCTCAGCTTTGCCATGAAGGACAATGTCTCCTCTTACGGGTCCCGCCTGTTTCAAGGTCGAAAATCCAAATCCGACAGTACCGCTGTTGCCCGATACCGAAATTCAGGCCTGGTTCTGTTGGCTCGCTCGCGGGTCCCTGAGTTGGGGATCCTACCTACCACGGAGTCAACCATCGGCGGAATCACCCGCAACCCGTACCGTCTTGATCGGACCGCCGGAGGTTCTTCGGGTGGCAGTGCGGCGGCAGTCGCCGCAGGAATTGCCCCCATGGCGAGCGCCAGCGACGGGGGCGGGTCGATCCGCATCCCTGCCTCCTGTTGCGGAGTTTTCGGTCTCAAACCAACGCGGGCGAGAATCCCTCTGGGGCCCAACCGATTCGAAGCATGGGGCGGTTTGGCAACATTGCATGCCATCACACGGTCGGTTCGTGACAGCGCTGCATTACTGGACGTGGCATCCGGGCCAGCCTTGGGAGACAGTTATCATCCGCCATTTTTTCCTGGTTCGTTCTTGAATGAAGTTGGGAAATCACCAGGAAATCTCAAAATCGCTTATGTTGAAACGATGCCCCCGACTACAGCGGTCCATCACCAATGCAAAACCGCGGCCAGTCAAACCGCAAAATTATGTGAATCTCTGGGCCATACCGTCGAAGACTGTACCGAGCAATTTGGTCAGTTGTTTGAATTTGACAGGCTACGAAAATCTCACGGTGTCAGTGTTTTGGTTGCGGTTCGCCGAACCCTACTCGCCAGATTAAAAGAACTCGGCCGAGAATTACAAAAAGAGGATCTCGAACCCGTCACACGATACTATTTTGACATCGCTGCGCAGTACACCGCAGTCGACATTGAAGACGCCCGTGCTGCATTTTTCTCCGCTGCCCGTACGATGGCAAAATTCCAAAAACAATTTGATGTCATCTTGACTCCCACCCTTGCGTTACCTCCTATACAACATGGTAAAATCACGTTAACCGGAATGGCCCAAGATATTGTGGATGGAATTCTCGAGTTTTCACCCTGCCCGGCCATGGCCAACTGGACGGGTCAGCCCGCCATGTCCGTGCCGATGCACCAGACACCGCAAGGGCTACCGATCGGTGTACAATTTTTTGGTCGATTCGGAGATGAAGCCACCCTGTTTCGACTGGCGGCCCAACTGGAAAATGCACAACCCTGGAAAAACCTCCGTCCCAAAATTGCAGATTAGCAATTGACGACCAATCTCTTTTTCTAATGCATGATGAATCAAGATCTTCATTCCAACCCAAGACCACAGTTAACAAAAGCAATCGGCCGCCTCGGCTTTTTCTCGCTCGCATTTGGCTCCATGATCGGTGTTGGTTGGGTGACAGGCCTGGAAGGATTGTTCACCAAAGCCGGACCGGTTGGCACAAGCATCGCCTTCATATTCGGCGGGCTATTGATGATTGTCATCGGCCGCTGTTACGCCGAGGCAATGACGATGTTGCCGGTGACTGGAGGCGAGGTCGCCTATGCCTACAAGGCATTTGGAACAGAAAAGGCATTTATCGTTGGATGGTGCCTGGCGATCGGCTATCTGGCTGTTTCTGCATTCGAAGCGGTTTCGATTGGGATTGTGATTTCCTACCTCGTGGATATCAATAAGTGGCCATGGTATGAAATCAACGGATCAACCGTTTACGGATCTCACGTATTGCTGGCTTTTCTATTTACCAGCTTCATTGCGTTGATCAACTATCTCGGCGTCGGACTAGCAACCCAGATCCAAACTGGTTTGACGATGTTACTCATTGTTTTTGCCTCGGCATTTATCACCGCGGGATTTTGGACCGGAAATCTCGCCAACCTGGAACCTGTCTTCGGACATGCCGAAGGGAGGGTGGCACTGGGCGGCATTCTTGCTGTTTTTGTAACGGTGCCGTTCTGGTTTGTGGGATTCGATACGATTCCGCAGGCGGCTGAAGAACGAAGGGATGACTTCCCTGCCCATCGACTGGGACGAGTTCTAGTTTGGGCAATTGCTGGTTCCACAGTTTTTTATGTTCTGATTTTTTTGAGCGTCGGCACAACAACTCCCTGGCAGACAATCATTGATCAAGACCTTCCCACGGCAGCCGCTTTTGAGTCGGCATTTGGGTCTTCATTTTGGGCTCGCGTGGTTCTCGTCGTTGGATTGATTGGGCTTTTAACGAGCTGGAATGGTTTTTTCTTATCGGGTTGCCGAGTTCTTTTTGCGTTAGGTCGTGGACACATCATCCACCCTGCCTTTGGCAGAACCAACCCAAAATTCGGTACTCCCGCGGCGGCGATTTTGTTCAGTGCTGTGATTACATTCGCCGGATCTTTGCTTGGAAAACAGGCGATTCTGATTTTTGTGAACGTGGGCTCATTCTGCATAGCGTTGGCTTTTCTTTTCGTAGCGATCTCTCTCAAGCGGTTAAGGGTAGACTCCAGCTCAAAACGGCCATGGCTCAATCGGGTTCTACCGTACGTTGCCGCACTGGGGTCCATTTTCATTTTGGCGGCTATGGTAGTCCCAAACAGTCCCGCCATGTTGACGACCTGGGATTGGATCGTGCTCGCAGGCGTCGCGGTTGGCGGAATCATTTATTGGATGAATGGGCTTCAAACCCGGCAGAATTTCTCGGAATCGTCACGCCGGAAAATGGTTTTGAATGAAGACGATTAGTGCCGGGAGATGCCGTTGGCACTTGGGGATGCAGACTACATTCCCGTCCATCATGGCTGCTTGGACCTTTTTGTTCTCCCCTTTTTCCAATTTCGAAAACCCGTATCGTTCATCGCCCAAGCCGTTTTACCTGGTCTGACAAACGAGGGAATATGCCGCTGCGGAATGAATCCACTTTGGCATCGGGCAATCGAATAAGACGCACCATTGGAACCATCGACTTTACTGGCAAGCGTAATCCAAAGATTGATCGCCAAAGATCAGGATATTCCATAGAATGGAACGGCGCAGTCGAAAACAGAATCAAGAGAGATTCTAACCATCACGCCGAAGTCACCTGCCTGTTTAATTGTTAGAATGATCGAGACAGCCAGACCTCGCTGCGACGCCATGGAAACCAACTTTGTTAAACCCGATGTTGGCTCTCCCCTACCCGGCTACCTTTTGTATTTTTTTGAAAGACAAATAAATGACAGGCAAGTCCATTCTTCTAATGGTGTTATTGGTGGGCATGCCGGCTCGCTGTCATGCTCAGAACAAACCAAAATCGCAACCCGCTGAACTGGATGTCTTAAAATCCTATGTCGGCACTTGGGATGCTGATATTGAAGTCTGGCCGCAGGGCCCCGATGCGACATCGATCAAGCTCAAGGGCGTCGAAAAAAACCGTGCCTACGGCAAATACTGGCTCGCGTCTGACCTCGATTCCCAGTTCATGGGACAGACCATGAAAGTTCATTCGATTGTCGGCTTTGACGTAGACCAGAAGCAACTGGTGGGAAAGGTTATCGACGACGGGGTGTATGCGGCGAAAATGGTCGGCAGATATGACCCGCAATCGAAGATCGTCCACTGGACCACCACCGTCAAGAATGCCAGTGGGGAACCGCTGGTACAGAGGACAACAATTTCCCACAAAAATCCCGGCCAACGATTGCTCGTGCTGTCGGTACCGGGCAAGAAAAATAAACCGTTCACCAAATTTATGCAAATCAAATTCACCAAACGAAAATAGAGTTACGGTGACCAGTCGGTGCAGAACACCTTGTTCGTTGGTTCATCGACTACCCAGAGTGGAGAAACTCATCCTCTCCCCTCTTTAGGGCCGCTATTGCTAATCAACCCTGATGAGACCCTATGTCACCAAATAAAAAGGCACGCGACTTGCCTGAAACAGCAACGCAACGAAAACTTGCCCTGCTGCCTCTCCAACGACAACGACATCACCGACTGATCATCTCTTGAAGACTTTTCCAGCCTTCGAGTTGATTGTGGGAAAGCGTAGGCCGGTTACCCAACACGTCTCCGTCTTTGATGACCTGAATTCGGTGTTCGACAGCCCGCAACCACCGGCGAGTTTCTCGCGGCAATTGAGCCTTTTGATTAACCACCAGTCCTGTCACCATTTGACGACGATAAAATCTCCTCACCGAAAAATTTTTGCCAACATGGGGCGTAAAACCGAGCTTTCCAATGGTGTTAAAACAGTATCCTATGAATCGATTCAGATCCTCAGGCTGCGTGTTGAAAGAGATCGTGATGTCATCCGCGTAACGGGTATAAACACCTCCCTTGGACTGGCTGATCCTTCCCAATTCTAAATCCAATGAAAACGCCACCAAATTGCTTACCGCCGGACTAGTTGGCGCATCTTGCGGAAGCCTATCGTCGTGGCACAATAAACCGGCCCGTAACTTGGCGACAGGACGACTCCAGCCGATCCAAATAAAATAGCCATAAACTGACGTGGAAGAGATCGAGGGAAAAAAATCCACTAAGTCATTTTTTATAGCAATTTTCTGGTTTTGGTGCGACCGTGCGTTGTCAACAAATGAAACGCCTTTTCGAAAACCCGTTGCTTGTCGAGCAATGGGTAACCGATTCAGAAGACGGCGCAGAATTCGTCTTTGCATTTTTTTCAGATCATCATTTAACGCGTTGATCTGGCGAGGGATTCCATTCTTTTTTTGGGATCGAAAACTGATTGTATGACTTGTCAACCGATCGCAGCGCTTCAATTTTTACGTCAAGTCTGCGCACCAACTCCTTAAACCCTTTTCCCGGGTGCAGCAATTCGCAGAGCTGATCCCCCAGCCATTCTTTGAGCCACTGAAACATCGTTTCATATCTCCAAAAAAACCCCAGCTGATGAAATCAGCCGAGGTCTCGTCTTGCACATTCCTGAATTGATTGTGTAACACACAATCGATTCGGAAGTTTCTACAAATCACTGATGATTCGCGGGCGACGAAACATCGCCCTGGTTAAGAAAACCACCAAGACAACCGCTAGGATAAAAAACATTCTTGGAGATTGTAAGTTTTTGTTGATTGCCATCAATTCCTTTTTTGTGACATAACGCAAGACTTGACAGGCCGTGGCAATCCAAGACGATCGGACCGGGGAAACCGTGCAGAAAACCACTCAATTCTGGAGTTGAATCTTAAAAAACCGGTCCGCCGATTCGACCATTTCATCAAACCAAATCTGTTTTCCAGGAAATGGATGGGGTGCCTGAGGGACAATCGTCAGGCCGGACTCGATACCCAATTCTTCCAACCGATTTCGAAAACGATCCGCGCGTGTGCTAGGATCGTCTTTCTCGCCGCAAACAAACCAAAACGGTGGATCATCCCGATCTAGATGATAAAGCGGTGACGCGAGGCGATAATTCCCCAAACTGTCTTCCTGGGAACCGCCTAGGAACTGGCGCCAAATCTGCCCCTTGGCCTTATTGGAAGAGACCTCCCGGGTCCGCTGCGATAGCAAGTCGGTTTGGGCTCCCATTGGAACTGCGGCTTGGATCGCGCTACTAAATCGTTGATTCCCCCCTTCTCCCTCAAGGTCTTTCTGGCCAGCTGTCACTGCGAGCAGAGCGGTCAAATGCCCACCCGCTGAAAGGCCGATCGCACCGATTTGCTTTGGATTGATACCAAAACGCTTGGCGTTTGCCCGCAGGAACCTGACCGCTGCTTTACAATCGTGAATCGCTGCCGGAAAGGGAGCTTCACCACTCAAGCGATACGAAATCGTGACGGCCACGTAACCACGTACTGCAAGTGCCTGCGCCACTTTGGTGTGGTTGCCCCGATGACCATTTGCCCATCCGCCGCCGTGAATACAGACGACCGCGGGCAACTCGCCCCAAATTTTCTGCGGGCGAAAAACATCCATTTCCAAGGTTCGATTTCCATAACGAGCATAGGTTACACCTAGTTTCGAAGCCAGGCTCGCTAGAGTCTCCTTTGGAATTTCAGTCCGTCCATCCGAACGGACTGCCCGCGGAACTTCTCCGGCTGCACGAGCGTCGATACGCATTTCCTCCTGAAACAGGATCGCCATTCCGCGCAGCTTTCGAACGATTTCCCGGTTACGGACGCGAACGGATTCTCCAGGGTCCTTCTGGAGATCATACAGCTGAAGACTCGGGTTCAAGTAGAGCTTCCAATTTTTCCAACGAACAGCCGCGAGAGCCCCCTGGCTACCGTGATAAAAAAAAGCGTCATTGTATTGGTTACGTTGAATCAAATCGGCCCATTCCCCGGGTGGATCCCATCGCCGCCGAAGTGGAACTGCCGCATTCAGCGATTTTTTCATTCCTGGCGGGGGCACGATCTCGGTTTCCCCTTTTAGCAACGGACTGACGTCTCGACCATCAATCACTCGCCCCTTCGGCACCTCGATACCCGCAAATGTGGCAAGCGTCGGATACCAGTCCATGGCTCGAACGACGGCAGATGACTCCACTCCTCCCTGCAATCCAAGCCCCGGTCCCCAAGCGATCGCAGGGACACGAATACCGCCCTCGTACGTAGAGAGCTTACCTCCTCGAATCTTCTGTTGTGGCGTCCGCCCTGGCCCTCGGCCATTGTCAGAAGCATAGATGACAATTGTGTTGTTATCGATGTCCAACCGCTTCAACGTATCCAACAAACGACCGACGTGATGGTCTAATTCCTGAATGGCGTCGCCGTATTCTCCCCATTTCGAACTGCCCTTGAATTTCTCGCTCACCCCAAGCGGATTATGGAGCATCGTGTGCGGAAGGTATAAGAAAAAAGGACCTTTGCTGTTCTTCTCGATAAACTCAATCGC
>Ga0214480_100935_pt1 | contig 13857 bp, 10 predicted proteins | sample M1_20Mar14CPVII9_3_FD_165042 | JGI IMG/M metagenome (GOLD analysis project Ga0214480, IMG submission 165042) | Marine eukaryotic communities from Monterey Bay, California, United States - M1_20Mar14CPVII9sort6BwellE17 | ecosystem: Environmental > Aquatic > Marine > Unclassified | place: USA... | reverse complement strand
TAGGAGGGGGTGGGGGGTATTGGATGATGTCAATGGTGTCCGAAGGCTCAACGTCGAGGGTGATGGTCTTACCCGTAAGAGTCTTAACGAAGATTTGCATACCACCACGAAGACGAAGGACCAAATGGAGAGTAGACTCCTTTTGGATATTGTAGTCCGAAAGGGTACGGCCATCTTCCAACTGCTTACCGGCGAAGATTAAACGTTGTTGATCAGGAGGGATTCCTTCCTTGTCTTGAATCTTAGTCTTGACGTTGTCGATGGTGTCACTGGGCTCGACATCCAAAGTAATTGTCTTTCCCGTAAGAGTCTTAACGAAGATTTGCATACCACCACGAAGACGAAGAACCAAGTGAAGGGTGGACTCCTTCTGAATGTTGTAATCCGAAAGGGTGCGGCCATCCTCAAGCTGCTTACCGGCGAAGATAAGACGCTGTTGATCAGGGGGGATTCCCTCCTTATCCTGAATCTTGGTCTTAACATTATCGATGGTGTCACTGGGCTCGACATCCAAAGTAATTGTCTTACCAGTCAAGGTCTTAACAAAGATTTGCATACCACCACGAAGACGAAGGACCAAATGGAGTGTAGATTCCTTCTGGATGTTGTAATCACTCAAAGTACGGCCGTCTTCCAACTGCTTACCGGCGAAGATAAGACGCTGTTGATCAGGAGGAATACCTTCCTTGTCCTGGATCTTAGTCTTTACGTTGTCAATGGTGTCCGAGGGTTCGACATCAAGGGTGATAGTCTTACCGGTGAGTGTTTTTACGAAAATCTGTGGTGGTTGAATCATGGGTAATAATTGTGAGTATGTTGATCGGAATAAATAATAATAATACCACATCAAAAAATATCCACACATCATCCGCATCCGTAATAAAGGGTGGGGTATATTTGTAATCCAACACATGCACTGTAATTAAAAACAGAGAGGCCCCTCAATCACGTGAACTGCATGAACCGACCAAGGTATACCCTCCTTTAATATATGCAGCCTACCCCCTAATCCCACTATCCAAACCCTCCAATTAACTAATCCAACCAATGAATTGGAGGTATTAAATCCACGGTGGAGGTTGGCGTATACCTATACCATAATTATATATAATTCTCAAACGTGTCAAATGCCACCAAAGTCAGAATTGTCCACGGCCACCTTGACATCATCCAATACCCCCCACCCCCTCCTAAACTAACAACATATTACCCGCATTAATACACCCTCTCCAAATAATCACAACCAATACCAATCAATCCAAACAATAAATTAATAAACATTGTCCACGGTTGGGCTGTTTTGTGGTTGAACAATCCCACTTCGTTATTATTTAACCAACGCCGATAAAATAAAACCACTGCCGCACGCGCCACCCTCACAAATAAAATAATAACACATACGCCCTTATCCATTCACAAATATTTACCTGCATGTTCAAATGATTCCTAGAGTAGAGGGTATAATTACTTTGAGTTGAGAATTATGAGTGAAAAGTAAGCAGATTTCTCTAGAAGTGCCCTTTTTATCTTTTGGTCGTGCCCGGGGACTAGATACCAAAAAGATATCGCATCTTTTTTTAACCGGGAGTCTTTAGTAAATGGGACAGGAGTTATGAAGGATCTCGAGGTAGGGATTAAAGTGGCTGGATCCTCCCAAAGTGATACTACTCCATGCGTAGACCATATACAGCAAAGAGAGGAGTCGGTATGCAGTATGATATACTTAATCCTTGATACTTCTATCTAATGTATCTACTCGTCTTCATCATGGTATGCGTCTATATCATAATTCTCATCTTCACCATCAACTAATCCACTACCTAATGGTGGTTCATAGACATCAACTAATTCCTGACAATATTCCAATGCCTCCTCACAATCATCTTGTTCTGGCATGATACCAGACATTACATCTCGAGACAAGTATCCCCTATTACTACGCGAGTGTAACGAGTCGATAAAGCCAGTAGAGATTGAGTTGATCTTCGGATATGAACGTGTTGAGTTACCAAGAACCGAGAGTACCGATGTATGTGTGGCAATATCTCTTGGTGATAGCTTTTGTGGCGGCTCCTGCGTTGTTTGAGTCGAGATACTACCACTCCCATTTTCTGTCGATGCAGTTGACGATCTTCTATCTGCAAAGATTGTTCGCCAATACGAGCCAACTTCAGTCATATCTGATACAGAATCCTTCACAACTGAACCCAAGCTTACTTCTGGCCTATACCTTACTCCCATACTTTCCATCATTGGACGGAGGAAGGCCGAAGTGTCTCCTGATTTCTCAGATGCTGCCGGTCGTAACGATGTAGATAGTGCAAAGTGATGATGATTTGCTCTTCTTCCAAATGGTGTAGTAGAATTACCAGAAAGTGATGACAACAATCCTCCGCCGCCCAGAGTAGACATGTCTTCCATCCAGTCACCTGGTTCGCTTTGTCTTGTGGATGCTCTGTTCCGTGATGATCGATATTGTTGTCGTTCTTGTTCCATTCTCATTCGTTCTACACTCGTTCCTCTCATGATGCGCTTTTGCAATTCTCCCATGGCAGTTGTACCGCCGCTAATGAGTCCAGATGATGTCAACGAAGCTAGAATTGAAGGTGATACTTGACCTCCACTGGCAAGCATAAGTGATGCTACATCTACCCCACCGCCTCCACTTGTACCGCCGCCACCACTAGTCGATGGAAAGGATATAGGACGAAGTAATGCATCCAACTCAAGAATCGACCGTCTTCTATCTGACGACGGACGAGCACAAGCCAAAAACTCATGATATGTCAACGCTGGTGCCGAAGCATATGGCTCGTTATCACAATCTTCATACCCATTGCCGCTACCTTGATAAAAGCCCGATTGGATTCCAATTCGACTACGACGTCCACTACTGTGACTTGACGATGATGGAGGTTGACGGTGATGTAGACGATAGAATAGCGTCGATGCTTCCAAAGCAAGTGCAACAGCTGCACTGCCTTCAAAGAGCATACGATTAGATGATGTGGGAGTCCTGTTGGTACCACGAAGAGCATTGTAAGCACCATCAATCGACACTGGTAAGAATGCATCAGCGTTAGTAGACAAACTATGTAATGCCAAGCCTGCATTCAAACGTTGTCGAAACTGATGTACTTGGTTTCCCTCTGCGTTGTTCTTCTTTTGATCATGAAGGTTGGATGAGGATATAGGATCAACCATAACAACCCAACGACCAGCAGATCTACATTCCTCTGATAATTCCTCTAAGAGTGATGTGGCCAACCCAGCATGAAAGCCTCCTCCAGCCATGATATTGGATAGTTGTTTAGCATGCTTATTCACATCACCATTACTACTTGGGTCTGTATTATTTATAACACCATGGTTGTTTCCCACACCGCCATCTACAAAGATGTTGAATCCCTTGACTACATCACAACTCTCAAGTACCTTGCGTAATGATTCAGATAGTACATGTTCACGCCATGAGTGTGTTATCCCATTAGAGCTATTACCTCCTGTTGTCATCCCACCACCTCCTCCATTTGATGTAAGATTATATCCCATATTAAAGGATGTCGACCACAATGTTGAGTTAGGATCTGAGTTGCTGTTTGTTGTCGCAGTAGTATCGAAGGGAAGGGGCACTTGATACTTGGAAGGAGATGGCTTGGGTGGCATCCAGTAATCATACCATTGAATATCTCTTTCTGTTACTGTATTGTATGTTGCTTTATCTGAAGTATTTTCTGGGATGTCACTTGTCGTATTATTCACTTCATTAGAACTGATTGATGATGATGGACGATGCACATCATGTACACTCATATCACTACTACCAGCACCATAGAATGTCTCCTCCCAAGCATCTTCCATACAAGTACTCAAATTCTTTCTATCTTCATTCTGTTGTAGTTCCATCTTTTCCAATTGACGACGTTTCTCTTCTTGGATACGTTCATCATTTTGACCATAGCAATAATCATCGCCTTCTTCCTCTTCCTCTTCTTCTTCATCCCATTGTACATGTCTACTACTACTGGCAGTAGAGCTACTTACATTATATGAAGAATGAGAAGGAAGAGTAGCATTAAATCGAGAGTGAAGTGGAGATAATCCCATGATTGATGCAGCACTTTGAAATTTGTGTAGTGGATCATCCTCCAACAGTTGAGGTATCCGAGTATCATTCTGTTGATTTTGTAAATGTTGCTGATCTCCAAAGATGTTAGCATGATCTGAAGCATCAAATACTGACACTGCCCCATTCCAAGCATCACTGACATTTGCTGTTGAGGTTGTAGAGGACTGAGTATGCTGTTGATTATAATAATTGCTATTGCAAGACACTCCACCCCAAGCTGTACCAAACGAATCTTTTCCATCTACAATTAATGTCCGTGGTACATACATATATCCCGATGATGAACCACTACGTGATGAGTTGTAATCCGAATCAACTGGACTAATATCATGTGTGACAGAGGCATCACATAATGACGATGACACATCATTATCATTGGCATCTCCACCGCTGCCACCTGATGGAGAATATGATGTTGCAGCTAGACCTTGTAGATTGAGTAGATGTGATGTAACATGATTGGCCGATGTACCGAGTGATATATGAACTGTATTATTGGATGTCATTTGCCTTTATTTGATTAGCAATCCTCAGAGATTAGAATAAAAGATTTTTGTATGTGTGTTTGATTTGATATGTGATAACTAATGTCTTGACAAATTGTCAGATCCGGTGAAACTAAACCAATAACAACACACTAATAGCCCCCTATTGAAATTGCAATCACTGCTTCCAAATACCGTGAGAGGAGCTATTCAATACATCAACAAATAACTCTTCTCTCAAACTCGGGTTATGAGCTCAAAATGATTTCATGTCGTCTGCAACCCACCACCAATTGATATTACTAAAGCGTGCTGTCGACTGTCGATGCCTACCTAATGCTTATTCCAAATACCATCATCGTATAGAGTATCCGATGCTTCGTGGCGTGCTGTTTAAAGACATCTAGTGACTATAAAGTAAAGTATGAATTAACAATGCTTTTTGCCTTTTTTACTACTGCAACTCATCACTCCTTAATCTACAGTAAGGTTTGTGATGCAAAAGGTATATGAGTTGGGAATATCGTATTGGTTTAATTATTATATCGGTGTTGTTATATACTTGCTGTACATAAGGGAAGCGCCGAGGTCTAGTGCTGCATATCTTGTGAACATATTATCAATTGGTATATGACTACACAACAATCATTCAGCGAGCTCAAGAAACAACTTGAAACTGCAGTTCCTTCCACACTATGCATGCTGTTATATAGACTACCGTGGTTAATCTCACTTGTCTTTGTTGGTAGCATCGGATCCAAAGAACTCGCAGCAGCGGCACTTGCAACAACATTATGCAATATTACTGGTATGAGTTTATCTGTTGGTCTGTCCACTGCAATAACAACCTTAACAGGACAAGCTAGAGGTGAATTGATTGCTAGAAGAAATGAGAAGAAAGAGGTTTCCCCTTCACTAAATAATGAAACAACATCACTGATACAAAACAAATCACAAAATGATGATGATACATCACCACTACTTCCAATGGTGTATCTATATCGTGGTATCTTCATACAATTAGCATTTGTTTTACCTGTTGGATGTTATTGGATATATGGCATCAAATCACTACTTTTATTACTTGGTCAAAGAGAAGATATATCAACTATGACTGAACAATATCTACGCCTGTTAACGCCAGGACTTTGGGGATACAGTATCAACTGGACGCTTACATCTTGGCTGCAAGTAATTGAACTTGCTCATATACCAGCCTATGCTGCTTTATTCGGTGATCTTTTACATATTCCAATGAATCTATTCTTCATACATGCAATGGGTTGGGGATATTTGGGAGTTGGCGTTGCTACTTCCATCTTCCAAGTAGTGCAACCAGTTGTTATGTTTGCATATCTCAAAGGAACAAAGTATGGCAGAGCAACATTACTTGACCATGTAGGTGCAAAGAATATTGGTAGAACTTCTCTATCCTTTTGGTGCGAAGCCAAGATGGCAATCTCATCTATCGTCGGTTTACTACAATATCTAAAGTTGGCTTTACCAGGGATCTTAGCCATAAGCGAGTGGTGGGCGTCAGAGTTATGTATCTTTTACGCTGGTAGACTTACCCCTGACCATGATATTGCTCTCGGTGCTATGACTATATATCAATCGATTAATTCTTCATGTTTCATGTTCCCTGTCGGAATATCTGTTTCTGGTACCGCTCGAGTGGGGCATCATTTGGGTTCGGGCGATGTCAAGGCTGCTAGAATATCTGCATTAGTTTGTATCGTTGGTACTGGGTTGTTTAGCATATCACTTGGATCAATGTTATATGTTACTCCGCACAAGTACTTTCCATCACTCTTCACTAATGATGCCAAGCTTATTGAGATGACAAGCCGGGTTGTACCTCTCCTGTCAATATATGTTATAGCAGACGGGTTACAAATGTCCATGAATGCAATTATCAAAGGATGTGGAAGACAACTCATATTGATACCAATAGTGATTGTATCGTATTGGTTCATTGCTGTTCCTCTTTCATATCACTTGGCGTTTGTAAGATCAGGTGGGACTACTGATTGTGGTGAGCAAGCATCATTCTGCGGTGTAGTTGGATTGGTAGGAGGCTTAACAATGGGGACTTGGATGCACTTCATTCTACTAGCAATCTACTGCTCATATATGATTGACTGGCAATTAGAAGCTGACTTGGCTACTGAGCGGTTAAGTCTAGAAAAGAGAACAGAGTACAATGAAGAAGTCCGTGATGATGTTAGCTTATCAGATGTAGTACCAGTTAAAGCTTTAGACATATAACAGCAAGTACAGGCAGTGGCAGAAGAATTTGGAGTCGACCAAGATTGGGTAATGCTGTCCAAGAGAGTAAGGGCCAGGAGTTTGATGACGTTCTATTGTACAACTTCTTCTCTGACTCCGCAAGACGACGTGTCTTGTCTTTCGAATGTGGGCTCAATATACACAATACATTGACGGTCAACACGGCGCCAGGCCTCGACAGTTGTTTGTCACGAAGAATGATGTGCTCTGTCGTGAGGTGAAACGTTCATTCAATAACATGGGATTGGCTTGGAGAAAGCGACATGATATGACAAACGATGTTGTCGATGATAAGGCTGATGCGGAGGAGAGCCGACCAAACTTCCTCACGTCAAGTGAATGGCTTGATGCCTTAGATGCATCACTACCCGGACAGTCCTTCTTCACCAAGGTTGAACTCAAGCAGCGGTTTGACAACCGAAAGAACAAGGACTCTGTGACAAAGGGGATTGAGGCTTTATTGTCTGACGAGATTGAAGACGAGAGTACTACTGCATCTTCTCGTCAAGAAGTTACATACGCTGTCTTTCGTAAAATGTGGAGGAAGATTAAGTCAGGATCGGGATCTCAAATGGACTGTACTATGGTGTGGAGAGAGATCAAGAGTTTCATCAAGGGTTCAGTGGCTGCTCTTCATAATGAGGAGCAAAAACAAGATGATGGACCAAAGAGTCGATTCCTTAGCTTGGAGGAGTATTTAGCACTCCCTAAGAAACAGAGTCGGATGAGTGAAGCCCAGAGGCGGGAAGTGTATTCTCTTTATCTAAACTACGAGAAGCTAAAGAAGGAGGGATCATACTACGATGAATGTGATTTAGTTCTCAATGTAGCAAGTCGAATCTCTGGGGTGGATATTAATAAGTTGGCGGCCACTGGCGGCTCGAATTTGTTACCCATCGACTCATTGTTCGTTGACGAAGTACAAGACTTTACACAAGCTGAGCTCTTCATCCTCGCTAATCTATGCCGTGACCCCAACAATCTCTTCTTGGCAGGTGACACTGCTCAAAGTATTGCAGTCGGAGTCGACTTTAGGTTCAGTAAGTCAAGGAATTGTGTGTTCTCATGCCAGAATAATTAGTACCATATGGCATGTACATCTCACCTACTACCTTGTCTCTTTAATACAGCCGACGTACGACAAATCTTCTACAATCAATTCGGTGGCATTGAGCCCAGGCTACTCCAATTATCACACAACTACCGCTCCCATGCGGGCGTGTTACGACTAGCGGCATGTGTTGTGGAGTTGTTGTATCACTTCTTTGGCAACTCTCTTGATAAGCTACCTCCTGATCTAGGGCTCTTTTCAGGCCCCAAGCCCGTCATCATGGATGTTGCAAATACACAAGAGCTCGTCTTGATGCTACAAGGAGCTAAGCGTGAGACCTCACGGATTGAGTTTGGAGCCCATCAGGTTGTGATTGTAAGGAATGAAAATGCAAAGCAGGCAGTGGCAGAAGAATTTAGAGTCGACCCAGATTGGGTAATGACCGTCCAAGAGAGTAAGGGTCTTGAGTTTGATGATGTTCTTTTGTACAACTTCTTCTCCGACTCCCCAGCTGGTGATTTGTGGCGTGCAACATCTGAGGATGACACTTGATCTTCTTCAGTTTTAGCCGTAGTAGAGCTCAAAAAAAGGACAAAAAAAAGGACAAAAAGTACCTTTTGCAATAGCTTATATCTTTTGCTATAACACTTACATAGGCCGAATATGCACTAATACTTTGAGCTAAAGGTAGTATCTAAGTCTTTGTGGTTGGTTTGGCCAATATTGGCCATAGGGCGGCCATAATACCAACCAAATGCCAATGATTTGGTAATGATTTTGATAGGCTCATAACCCAAAATCGTTTTGTCCTTTTTTATAGGACAAAAATTGTACAGAGGTTTCAAAGGCCATGGATTAGTTGTACAATGTCTATGAATACTTTTCTAAACCCAAATTGCACGTAGATTTCATTTCTAATCTTACTTTTCAACCAATTTCTACATAGGACACAGTATGTTACACTTTCAACCTAGCATTTGATTCTACTCTCATAAAAAAACTCCCCCCCAAATACTTAGGGGGGATACCGTAGTAGCCCCCTAATAAGCTCGCTTGGGATGCTTTTTGCAATGCAATAGGCGATCTTTGGCCGATCGCGATGGCGGCTATACGGCCAATATCAACCCAACCTCCTAGGATATGTTCCCTATGCTAGTGAAGATCACATCATATATGATAGTTGGTTTGCAGCCTACTATAGGGGTGCTATATGATCGGCCAAATGAAGAGCCCTATATTTTGTCCTAAAAAATAGGACAAAAATAAGGGGGGATTGTGGAAAATCGCCCCTCTTTTCATTTTGTCCTATTTTTTAGGACAAAATCTCCACCACGGTTAGTGACTTTACGCCGAGACTCTCATGGTAGGATACCAAAGGATACCCCATCAATCAAAACATCATTGATTGCAATGCAATTCTAAACAACTTGATGTTCTCTTGCCGCTCTTGTTTGTGGTGATGTCAAGAAGTGTTATTGTAGTCTTATAATATTGCAATAAGGTCTAAATATACTCAACATATCTTAATAAAGTTAGATATGGTAGCACAGGATATACGAAACAATAACAAAAATGAGGAGATGTCAACTATCGAGTTATCCAATGAAGTACAAGATTCTATACTCGTGGCATATAGAAGTATTGGTTTGGGAACGTTTGGTATGGTCATGAGATATGTTGGCATGCCATTGGAGAAGATTGCTCTATTCATGAACTCATCACAAGTAACGGGCTCAAATCAATTTGCTAAAAGTATCAAGCTTACATTCCAAGAAGGAGCATTGACACCGTATCGCGTCGTTGGTCCTGCTTCATTAGTAGCGTGGTTTATGCAGTATAGTGTCATGGGATTAGCATTTCAGTTCTTTGATCAGGCATTAAGTAGATCGATGGGGGTAAAACCTGTTTGGTATGGGGACGAATTGATGTTACCTCCGCCAAGTAAAAATGAAACATCATCTAATGCTACAGATGCAACATATCAAACCAAAATGATAGCAAAGACTATATTAGCTCCAGTATTAGCTGGATCGTTGGAATCTTTAGTTGCAAATAGAGCAGAGGTACAAAGGTATGTGTATTTCTTATACTGTCTGGTATAGCAATGAAGTGACACTTCATATTGTCTTGATGACACATGATTGCTCAAATCTATGTATATCGTTATTTGCTCAAATCTCATTCAAATTCCAATATGTTAGATACTTTGGGGTTTCGAAATTTGCTTCTATTGAAGCCAAACTGGGTTGGAATCCAGTCAGTCGGCTCTTTGCTCCAGCTTATGGAGCGAATGCGATGAGGAATGTAATCATGTGCAATACTTCCTTCATCTTAACACCAATCACATATAAACTATATTATCCACAAGAGAAGAAGAGCAACTCATCACTCTTCTGGTTTGGCATGGGAATGAACTTTGCAGGAAATACTTTGGCCATTACACAACAGGCACTCTGGGGAAGAGGACTAGACTACGCAGCTGTCAATGGAGGTAGGAACATTAGTTACATTGAAGTGATTAAATCGTCATTACAAACTGATGGTAGGGCGGCATTCTTCACTCTTTCCAAATGGTCATCCAGAATCTTGATGAATGCGCCTGTCCAAGGAAGCTTACCGTGGTTTTACAATAATGTCTTGCCATTGGGGGAGAGTACTGTGGTAAATGCAACCAAATGGGTTATGACACCATCAACACCGACATCATCTTCAGGAAGACCAAATGATTATCAGCCAGGGAGTAGTAATAGTTGTTCAAGAGCTATATGTGAGACTAGATGAGAGAGATAAAGTGGGCAGATAGTTAAATTGCATAAACATACTTAAACATGTTATCTTAAAAGAGTATGTACAAACAATCCTATTGTTACCTACTATTGAAGCTATAAGTCAGGGGAAGATCTTTCATAACTGTGAGTAGCTCGTTGTGCAACGATGACACTAACTGCAGAAAGAGCAACAACAATCGATGTGACTACAGCAATCTCGACAAGCACTCTCCAGCCGACCCACTGTCTTTCATTATACTTGTGCTTATGCCCAGTATTGAAGTGAAGAGGAACGACATTAACTCGTCTAAATCCTGATGTGTTAACACGATGCTCATGCTCAAGACGGAAGAAAGACCATATAGTTCTTCTAAATAGCTCGACTGTCATTGATATTGCTGATAAGTATGCAGGCAATTCGAACTTGGCTCCAGATTGAGGTGGCAATAGTGTTAGCATCCACATAAATCTCAAGACCAAATCAGCTGCAATCACGAGATAGTAGTAAGACTTCTTTGGAAACATCAGCCTTGGTCCTAAGAATCCATACTCTCGTCTGCCGAGCCCCCAGTCCATATACACATCCCAGCAGAAACTGTAAAGTGATGTGATGATGAACAGCCCCATCCAGAAAAACTAAAGATAATAGAAAGCAGTGTGAGGAGATACGACTCATAACTAAATAGCTCAGGAAGCTTCTTCTTCTTACCTGAAAGAAATTCGACCTGTATCTACCAATAACTATATCGGAATCATATGACGTAGAGTCATCTGTCATGGAAATAGTCTGCTCATCACGGCCACTATGCATTAGATATAACGGGTGAAAAGCTCCAAATAAAGTAACTGATTGAGACATGGCATACTTGAGAGCGTTTGGTAGATTTGGCACTCGTTTACCAGTGTCTAGATATCGCCGCAGACATTGATTAAACCTCAACCATAGCGGGAAAAGACATATTAGAGGAATTGCCACGTTCTTATACCAGAAAGCAGAAGACCATGAATGAATGTGATCGCTTTTCTCATGCTCTGTTTCTGGCAATAAGAAATCTCCAGATACCAAAAAGCAAATAGACCACAGTATATCTTGGAACAGCTTGACCATACTTGAAGTCGCAGAATACAAGGGAGAAGATATTAAGTTCGTTGTTTGGTTAATCAATGAAATCATGTATAAAACGTACCTGGTAAAGACATCGCCGACATATGTCAAGAAGAATGTAGGTGATACAAACGGTGCCAAGAACACTTGTCTTATTGCAACCCACAATGGTTTTCTCATCTTCCAAGGAAAGATTAGACACTTGCAAGTATATATGATGAGAAAGGTTGGGTATAATCTCGGTGGTATCCATAATGGCATATCACCAACATCAGCCTTGTAATACATCAACATACATACAAGGAAGACTAGTGTTTCGTCCACTGCATCATTGAAAATATCAACTGGTGTATCGACATTCCTCGGATCAAAGTCAAAGAGATAAATGTAGTTGATTCGAAATCTTGACCATACATAGACCGCCATACCCCAGAACCAATGCCATGCTAACAACCCAAAACATGCTCTGAATACTGGAAAAGCAGATCTACCTCCTATTGATACCTCGCCATGAGCAAATTGTCCCCAAACGCAATCCCAAGCTATCCACATGGCTAGGATACTACACATTCCTAGTCTATATCCAAGTCTTAACTGAGTCCAATCCATCATCAAACCATCTCCTCGTTTAGGTAGCATTTGAGCTTGTGCTTCTCTTACGTCACCATCACAAAACCATTTCGAGTATATCTTTTCCATCTTAGCAGCCAACAGCTCAGCTTGTTTTCCATCATCACAATTATTGCCTTTGAACACTCCCTTGTGCTCAGGAAATGTCTTGTCAAACTTCTTTGCAATCTTCACAAATCCAGTATAGTTCATAATGGAATAGTTGTGCAATAACTTTGATGTTCGATATATATCTGTAATTGCTCTTTTGATACTATCTGCCTGTCGTAATCGGTCGCCCTTTTTATCCTTCTTCTCTTTCTCAACATCTCTTTCTTCTCTTACCGGACTAAGTTGTTCTAATTGATCATCATCATCCAACGATATCGAGAATTGAAAGTCAGGTAAAGTATTGAGAGAATTGGTATGTTTGTGCATCATTGATTCAAACCTTTGTGTGATTGATTCTACTAAGCTGTGTTTCTCTTTTTTTGGTTTAATCTTCAATCCAGATGTATCTACACTCTCTAATAAGACTTCCATCCTCTGTTCTATTTCTTCAGTCTTTTCTTGATAGAAATCTCTAACCTTTTTAACCTTTATTTGCAGTATTTGTGCAAATGAGTATTTATGTATCATAAAATGAGCATATGAATCAAGTTGAATGTCAATACAAATACAACTTACCTCCTCCTCATATGAAACTCTAAACAAATTCAATGCATTATCTGCATTATCATAAGCCTGCATCAATAATGCTTTATCATCAGCCAATCCAAGGTAGGATGTAACTTTTAATCCCAAGTTACCCCAACTTGTTGTTCGATTCATTGGCGAGGAGTTGAGTAATGGCGTAGAATCGGTAGCGACTGGAAGAGATGACGAACTATTCTTTGCACTACTAAGTTCAAATGGATGATGGTGTCCCATTTGCATTGGTGTGGAATACTCTCCAGTATTAGTAGGTGAAGGTATAGTAGTTCCTCTACTAACAAGATCAGAAGTCGATCTATCTCGTCTCTCATGCACAACTTCAGCGACTGTTGCCTCCGGCATACGCTTCAGTATATCATCACGATGAGTAGCACTAACCTTGGCCTTTTTAAGTATGGCCTTGAGCTTTTCATAGTCTATATATTGTGAAGACCTAGAGATGCACCATGTTGCAAATGAAATTGCAAAAAAAGTTAGATGTGTTGCAATAGAAATAAACACAAGATATGCACAACAAAAAGCGACCTACCATTCATCTACTTTATTATCCTCTAGCTTCAGTCCAAACTCTACCATTCTGCCGCTGTGCTGTTAGTATGAACATGCTTATTGTAACCTCTATTGAAAAGTTATGGTTGGATGTTGCAATGATAATTGATACCGGCTGTAAAAAGATACCCTTTTAGGGGTACACCGGGTATCTTTTT
>Ga0214480_100933_pt1 | contig 13866 bp, 10 predicted proteins | sample M1_20Mar14CPVII9_3_FD_165042 | JGI IMG/M metagenome (GOLD analysis project Ga0214480, IMG submission 165042) | Marine eukaryotic communities from Monterey Bay, California, United States - M1_20Mar14CPVII9sort6BwellE17 | ecosystem: Environmental > Aquatic > Marine > Unclassified | place: USA... | reverse complement strand
AACTGAGAAGATACATCAGAATTTTTATCAACAATCTGGTGATCACAGCACGGACCTTGGGGTACGGCAGACGACCAACTAACTAAACAAGAATATCCAACAATCTCAACATTTAATGTAAAGAGTTGTTGGTGGGTACTCCCTCTGAGTCGGAGTAAGTACTACACTGCACTGCGAATGGCGATAATCATGTGATCTGTATTCGCGGTTTAATATGCTAGTATTAATCGAACCATCAGGCGGCGTTGAACGAGAACTCATAGGCATTATATAATTGTTGTGTAGAGTTTTTTTTAATTCGTCACATTATTACTTGATTTTCTATGTATATGGTTGGATGGTGTTTGATGGCATTTGATAATGTGTGGTGTACCTTGTGTCCAAAAATTACAACACTCTCTATGTCGAATGTAGAGGAGCCACGGATTAGACTCGAACATACTACCGCCGTCTCAAAGCAGAAATAAAAATCTATATTTCCATAGTTTATAAACGGTCGTTAATACATCCATCGATCAACTCCATCCTCCGTTGTATTAGTTGCTGCACTAACAAAATAAACATGTAAAATCCAATGACGACAGTTAACTCGCCAAAGCTCTGAGGTATCCTTTCACTCTTCCTCCCAAAAACAGAGTTTTCTAATCTGCTTGAGGCACGAAAATTGCAATATTTCGACACAATAAAGCCAAGATGGTGAAGTCTCTACTACACCATACGGCCGCGGCAGCTCTAGCCCTACTAATCTCCTCTACCACTGCTCACAATATCATTAAAGATAGCTATACAATCTATGAAATCGACGATGAAGAAGAAGGCTCATCAAACAAACCACACAACCAAATTGATATAAGAACCCCCATCTTATGTTCTCAAGAACTAAACTTATATTGTCCACCTAGTACTACCTGCTGTCCTAAACATGCTATTAAATCGAATAATGCTAGTTTAGATTCTAATATTAAAAATGAGAAAGAGATTGTTGGATATTCTTGTTTAGTTAGTTGGTCGTCTGCCGTACCCCAAGGTCCGTGCTGTGATCACCAGATTGTTGATAAAAATTCTGATGTATCTTCTCAGTTTGGATCTGGCTGTGCTGCCGGGTATACATGTGCTGCTCCCCTTGATACACTACTGAACACTTCAAACGAACAACAAACTATCGACCCATTAACCAACGCTCCACACTGCAAACGAGATGATAACCCAGTAACCAATCAAGTAGACAAACGAGGACGGCCAATTAATACAGAATATCAATATATGCCACGATATATAACTTGTCCTGCATTTAATCCTAGTGACGGTATTAATGATATTGGTAAACCGTATGGATTACCTATTCCATTAACATCTGCTACTTATGACAAATCTTCTGCAAAAGGCGGTGGGGTTAGTAGTTCGAATGATTTAAAATTGAACAAGGCAAACACAGTTACAGATGACGATAATGATGAGTATATTGGACAATTGGCATACTTTACAAACATGGGTCCCCTAACAACAACAAATCCAGAGGATTCACATTCACATCATGGGGAAAGTATAACCACGGCTGTTATTGGTATACTGGTTCAGGACGGGATGCTGGATCATATCTTTGTGCTTTGATTGCTGCTGTTGGAGAAGGCGACGTTAGTGGTGATAGTAGTAATTTGGAGGAGGAATTGTTAAAGAGTATGGAAGGAGATGTTGTTGCTACTCAACGTCGTCGTCGTGCTCAGAGTAATGATAAGGAGGAGGAAAGAACATTGGTAATTGCACCTTGGTTCCTTGCCCCATCTGATGGTCAGCCTCAATCCTCCTCGTCCACTACCGCTTCTTCATTACCATTCTTACAATGGGCCGACCGGGCACCCGTATCACACACCTTTCGATATGGTGCCGAATCAATCAGTGTGCCTCCTCCTGCTGCTGAAGACGTATCATCATCATCCACTACAACAATAAGCTCCTATGGTGCAATGGATGTATTACTTGAAACATTATGTAACAAAGAGAATTATCCAAATTTACAACGGATTGTGGTAGCTGGACATTCAGCCGGTGGACAGTTTGTACATCGATGGGGGTTAAGTTCCGACGTTTGGTGCTTTGGGGATAGACATGGTCAACCCGAGGGTGCTGATGGTTTAGCTTCTCTACCGTCTATTAGGGTGGTGGCTGCCAATCCTCGTTCATATGCCTATTTGGACAAGAGACGATACTTCCCTACTGCTGATGAAAGTACTGTTACCCTCAGTGAACAAACTGAAGAAGAAGATAAGGATACACTTTCACCATTCAACAAGTTGGACTTTCGTCTACCAACAACGTCAGAATTTGATGATTGTCAAGAGTATAATCAGTATTGTTGGGGGTTACAAGATAATCCTAATGTGCCTGCTCCGTACATTACCAACAATGTCAAGAATGATAATACAAGCCTATTCTGCCGGTATGCCTCTCGAGATGTCGTATATCTATCAGGTCAGCGTGATATTAAACAATTGGGAAATCAGATTTGTGATGAGGATGGATATCAAGGACCATCAAGGAGAGAACGGAGTGAACGGTTCTATGCCTCTCTTCAAGTTCAAGGAGGTGAGGTTTTGAGTAGCTGTCAGGGATCCTCTGGTACACCACCACCAGACAAAGTACAAGTTCATGATCGTATTGTTGTACAAGATGTTGGCCATGACCATGCACTAATCTTTCAGAGTAAGGAAGGGAAAAAGGGAATGTTCTCTTCTTCTGACCCTGCCTTAAATTAAGCCGTAGGGAAGGTCATAGTTATGTCCTTGAGGGAAGTGGGGAAAGCAAAGTATGTACTTGTAAAGTAAAGTAGATAAAGTGAATATATAAAACTCTTCTTCTTCTCTTGTACTTCCTCTCAGATGTTACCCACAGCCTCATCTCCTCTCCAACTCTCTATATTAGCAAAGACAAAAGTTGGATAGAGTAATCATAACTACTTGGTATCCTCTATCGTATCCTGCCATCAAACAAACAGTGACATGTCATGCCAACCAGTACGTACCTCTTCTCTATGCCCCCATCCCATGCAGAGTCATCCACTGGCATAGGCTCAGCTTACCAGCATGACCCCGTTTGTCTCTAGGAAAGTGCACCAGGAAAGAGCAAGAGAAAAAGTTGGCCAAATTTCTTTGTGTAATCATTTTTTAGACAAACCACAGCAAACCACCGCTAAAATTACTTACTAAGCCCTCTGCTCACATGTATGCAATCTAACCAAGATATGCTGGGTTAATGATGTATCATTATGACGAGATAAGATTGAATTTGATTAAGTGGATGATAATGCACATGGTGAATATGTAGAGGTTGGAGAAGGGCGATGCTGAGTTGCCACGATTGTGATGTAAAAAGTTTGCCATTGCAAACGCCGATCATATCATATCGTGCAAACAATAACAAACCCACGTTGCTTCTCTCCACCAACACATCACATATACTACACAATGAAGCTCCTCCCTGCTTTGGTTATTGCTAATACTCTTCAATGGTCGTTCGGTCAATTGGTACGTTCGTCTCTCAATGTGTTCATATGATGTGTTCATATGATGTGTGCATATGATATGTGTGCATATGATATGATAGCGTGCATATGATATGTTCACATGATATGCTCTTTCTGTGCCCCGACGATATCTAACATTTGCAATAATCTTTCTTTGTTCATCAATATACGGATGATTACATTTGATCTATTGCAATACAAAGAATCGTATCGGACGACGTACCGCACAACGTGAGATTCGAGAGTATCAAGCCGACGCCCCCATCGTCAAATCATCGTCTACTCACAATGATGGATCCGATGTTGGCATCTTATCCGTCGTTAATGATGAACATCAACATTCATCGTATGGTGCCCTCTTTGAAGGAAGTAGGCTCCTTGCTCCAAGGCCTAAGATACCCGGCTGTGATAGTAGTAATGTTGTTGCATGTGTCGATGGTTACACTGAAGATGGCTCCTCTTGTGCTGATGTATGTATCGATATTGACACTGACTTAAGTGGATGTTGCATTGGAACATATGCATGTACCAACTTTACGGGCCTCATTTGTAGAGATACATCGTATCCTAGTTGCTATGGACCTGACGCTTGTAAGAATGCAACTATCGGCTCGGTCCTCAAGTCTTGTGTAGGTGTACAAGCTTGCAAGAATGGTGGGAGATATGAAGGAAACATTGGGTCTATGGAAGCATCATGCAGGGGTACTGGAGTCTGTCTTGGTATTGCAAGTTATGGTGGGTCTATTCAAGAGATATACAACTCGTGTTTTGACCAACAAGCATGTCGATACCTCGCAACAGGCGGTGTTGTTGGAAAGGTTAGCAACTCGTGTGATGGTAGCAATTCTTGCTTTGCTGCTGGAGGTTATAATGCATATTATGGTAATGGAGTTGGTGGAGAAATTACACTGGGAATCTCAGGCTCGTGCAATGCACTTAATGCTTGTCAGTTTGCAGCTTCAGATGGTGGGTATCTCCAATTCATTAAGGATGGTTGCAACTCCGTTCAAGCCTGTTTATATCTTGCCACTCAAACCCCCTCTATCGAGACTAAAGGGAAGGATACAAACCGAAAGTGTATCAATAACTGTTGCAGTAATGAACAAGCCTGTGCTCAACTCTTGCAAAATAATACAGTGGACGATCTTCCAGCTGATTGTGGACAGTGCAAGAAGAATTTGTTCAACTGAGGACCTGATGTTTTGATTTGTCTTGTCCTCTAGTTTCGATTTTGTTGACCGACCAGAGATCCTTGTATAAAATGGTGGTTAAGTTTGCTTCAGATATGATGGTCAGTTTTGCATCGGTAGATAATGTATGTTGTAAATATAAGAAAACAGTGAAAGATCATTAGTCTACTTTGACTTTTATGATCAGACAAGATCTCTACTCTCGCTGTACTTCTACTAACTCTCCCACAATCAAGAAGCATTGAAGGGTACCCCGTCGTGTCTAAAAGGTTTCGTCGCTTCGATTATAAGCCAAGCTTTACGGCTTGTGTTAGCAAGACCCCTTGAATGCTCAGCTAGAGAGGAGACCATTGTAGGGTTAGTTTAAGTACCTGGGTTAGGCAGTGAATTCAGTATGACTGCTGACATATCTCTACGAAATTATCCCTAAAAGCATCAAGAAGAAACTACTGCCTCATCAACTCCATCAATTCTTACTCTCTTTACACTATCAACTTATCATCATCATCTCATAATTTGCAGCTCTATAAGCTCAACTCACACCAAATAGGAAAACTCTACTCTATCATGCATCTAATCAACCGCTCCACTCTCTTCATCCTCGGGACGAACTGTGCTAGGAGTGGCGAAGACTGCAAGTCTCAGGCTTGCTGCTCTGATTCAGTATGCGTGAAAGAGAAGGGTGTTAGTACTTGTGTGTCTGCTTGAGCGACATCGCGTTCCAACAAGAGTTTCGAGGGGTGGCAGCATAATTTGTGTGTGAAGTGCTAAAGTTAAAGCTAAAGTAAACCTGTTGTACATTAACATTAGGAGCTAATTTATCAAAGTTAACTGTTAATCAGAATAGGCTAAGCTGTACGAGCTTGTGCTGAGTTCGTTAGCACTTGAAATATAGATGTAGGAGATGATGATACTGGCGGTGTTCTGACCTTTCGTTGAGGAGGAGGAGGAGTCTGCGCCCTCGTACATGACATTCCTGATGCTCTCTCAGTATCAGTATCATCTTCTTGACTTGAGACTGCATCGTTACTACCTGGAGATACAACCGAGTTGAGAAGTACTGATCTAATCACTTCTAAACATTCTTCTGATGATACCAAGTTGCAGGATGTCATCATATCCACAACAGTGTCTATACTTTCTTGACAAAACGAGGCGTCACAAGTTGAGCCTTCGTATTGTATACCTTTCAAGGCATTAACAACTGCTGCCGTTCCAATGGCAGATGATCGAGCTTGAAACAATCGTTTATCCTGTAATGCAACTTCTAACTGGCACGAGATCAACTCATGAACATGCTCTCTTAGTTCTTGAGGAGGCGGTAGACTTTGGTGGTCCATGGTGGTATCCTCGTCATCACAAAGTAGAGGATTCTTCGTCACAAAGTAGTCTTCTCTTGTACTACTGCCACTGTCACTGCCACTGATACTTGAGGAGCCGTTGAATAACAGTTCTAACAATGCCTCGGCATACTTCATTGGAGTTGGCGGGTTGACATGCCAATCTAATGCAAAGAGAATATCGATCTCCACATCATTAATCTCATCTCCCAACACTGCTCCTTGACATAGCTTGGCGAAGGCATGAGATGTTATATTCCATTTATTGCCTGGTTGACTAAGTTTTAATGCCATGTAGAGTGACGTTACTGATACTATACGGAAGATAGATCGGTTCGTTCGAGCAGCTCTACCCTTTTCAGTTCCTAGGTATCGATCTTGATAGTACATCGCTATTGCAACGATACTTCTATCTATTTCAAAGAAGTCCATCATCTGTATACCAAAGAAGAAGATATAGAGTAATGTTAAAATTAGAATACAGAGCAGCATACAGATGTCGTCGATAGGAGATACTTACATCCAAACACCAATTCAACATTCGAGCTCGACACTCTTCAGTAACCACCTTTTGTTGTTGACCGTTGTTAACAACGATGTTGTTACTCCAGAGACCATACTGAAACTTTCTAGTTGGGTCATATGCTTTACCGTCCCTCTCAGATGCTTGCATAGCCGAGACGATGGCAACGAACTCTTCTTGACGACACATGCTCATATTCATATGTGTTATATTTATGATTTAGTTTTGTTTGCAATGAAACATTGTAGCTTCGAGGCACTAGTAAAACCAATGCTGTGGGATATTGCAGATAAACACTGCCATCCTCTGCCGTATCAGCCAATTAGTGTAGCATGCCTACTTCTTCACATATTGCCTTGGCGAAAGATAAAGGGCAATGAAATTCTATTATAGTGTTGCAATATGATGACAATTTTTTAGTACCACCAAATCATCGCGGCACGAGTCAATATCTAAACTGTAAATGAAGATTCTTCAATGGCAGCGCAGCCATATTGGTTACGATAGCTGCCTCCTCAATCAACTCTCTTTTTTGGCCTCTCAATCAATACTATTATTCTAATACACTTATCGGATACATAATACTTTATAAGACTTTATATACGCATAAACAAAATATAAAAGATGTTGGACACTATTCAATGGATCGATGAAACTCTCGGATTATCCGACTACACATCACGACAGGTTGCAATTATAACAGCTGTCATCTTAGGTATACTATTAATAACATTACATGAAAAGGGTGGCATACGTTGGTATTCATTAATACATGCAATCATATCTGGTTATTTAAGCTTATTATGTGTCTGGACTTCATACTATTATTCATCATCGAGTAGTCTATGTGATGGGCCATTAACAGTATTACATCGTATCACTCCTGCAATAACAATGGGGTATGGTATATTCGATATCTTCGAGGCAATGACGAAAAGTTTATCAAACGATTTCTTGTTACATGGTATTGCAACGTTTGGTGTGATGGCATATTTCTGTGAAAACGATATTCCCGAGATTGTATTGCCATTTCTATTAATGGAAATATCTACGGTACATTTGGTATTCATGAAATCAACATATCTATCAGAGAAGAGTGTGGCTGCTAACATGGGATTGTTTGTATTGACATTCTTCTTTTATCGATTAATGATATGTCCTTATCTGTGGTGGGGTATTATCAAAACATTATTCTTTGAAGAGGTAGATGACGCGGCAATATCATGTCTCCCTCCCAACTTTAAATACTTTTGGTTGTTATTTGGTATAATATTCAATGGATTAAATGGTTATTGGGGTGTCAAGATTATATTAAAGGTGCTGAGGAAGATTAATGGGAAGGAGAAGATGAAGGAGGGCAACAGCCTCAAGGAGTCATAATCTGCAGATTATATACCTCTTGCTAAATAAGCTAGCACAAGTTTTATTTATTCTTTACTCTCGAGGTTAAACATTAATATTTGTACTGATAGATTTAGTCTCTCTTAGGTTAACATTAAGTGATCCCGATAGATTTTGTACCCGTGATAGCTTATGTGCACAGTATTGTTCTTATCACTCTAACTCATATCTAACACTAATCAACTCTTCTTTAACTGCAAATTCCCAATCCCTCAAACGCTTTACTAACACAAGGTCCTGGTTCATTATTGAATTGGCTAACGGCACTTGAAATAACATACAAAGTTAATGGCGTGATACCCAATGCCCAAACAACAGTCAAGGCAGCCTGCTTTGGATCTAATTTGGTGTAATCAACTTTAGGCTTGCCCTTCTTTTCTTCCATTTTTTGATATTGCCAATCTAATACGTTATTTAACTTGGCATCGACATTACCTGTTGCTTCGGCACGTGTTACCTTGGCTGTTCCCATATACTTTAAGATGCCCTGTTCATATTCATCAGCGTTGAATATGCGTGTAAGAAATGGTGAAGGGCCATGACGTAATGCTGATCCGACGGCGTCATAGGGATATTTACCGTCGTCTAATGGATTCTTAACATATCTTTGTGTTGCATCATCGAATGTGGGAAGTGGTAGTTTAGTTGATGCAGACTTCTTGCCGAAGGATCCAAATGCTGGAGGAGAGTAGATATTACATCCGTTAGTACATGTGGTTTGCAAAGGCAATCAAGTAAAGGCAAACTAAGTTCAAAGGAAGTAGTCAAATACAGATATATAAAACATTACAAACGGGCTTTCCTGAGATACTTGTGGTCGAGGCAAATGCCACAAGAAGAGTGATGATCAGAGATGTGTATGCCATGGTTGTTAACTATACTGTTCTATTTGTTCAGTGTATTATAATGTCAGCTATCGTTGTTTTGTTGTCACGTCATTGGAATAAAGAGGATACCACGTCATTTATTTCTACTCTCATAAATTCTATTATCATTGCAACTTTCAACTAGATTATAATCGCGGAAGCGGACAGGTACAGCACAATGGCATCACAAACAATCATATTAATACTCTTATATACCCTCCTACAGTATATCAATGCATTCCAATTAACATCATCATCAAAGATATCAAATATTAATACACAAAAGTTGCAAGAGTTCTTAGCAACACCAACAAATTGGCCAAATATTGTTCTCTCCTCTCATTCTGTCAAATGTCCATCAACAAAGAATAATAGAGTAGATGTACCATTACAAGTTGGTGATTATGTCGAGGAGGTGTTTGGCTTACCACCGCTGTTACCGCTCTCTGTGATATGGAAGTGTGTTGAATCTAGAGATGGGTATTTAGAATTTTATTCAGAAAAAGGTGTACCAAACTTGGCTAATGAATGTAAAATGATATTCAATATACAACAACATAAAGATGATAGTGTAGTAGTTGATTTGACAATGGAATTCGAACAAAAGAATCCAGTGATTCCGCTGGCTATACCATTGTTGAGCTTAGATAATAATTTGGCATTGAATTTACTCCTGCCACGAGCTATTAGGGGAGTTAGATAGTATATTTGAGTTCTTTAAACTGGTGGAATACATTCAATTGATATATGTTTGGGGATATAGAGGATACCATTTATATTCAAGATTACCTGCTTTGATGACTAAAGTGTCAACAACTACAACACATTGGATGGAGAGAATAGAATGACTGTGTAAAATGATTGGTTCTGTGGCCTGAAACTTTAACGCAAAGCTACTGAATCCTATATTTGAATTTGAAGTACTGTCTACATAGAAAAAGCATAAAAGTTCTACGTATCTTGTTTGGGATAAGTGGTGGGAACTGCGGCTGCAGCAACAGACGGTAACCGTACTTATACACACCTGAAAAGATATGATCAGCTCAATGACCCTTACATAGTAAGCTCAAATGCACGGAGTTGCGGAGATGATAAACTAAGCTAAACTAAACTAAACTAAATAGGGTTGATAAAAACAACACAAATAGCATAGCAATACATATTACCTTATATCTTCTACAATGTCTTCTTCTATAAAGGTTAGTTTAGACTTCTCTTATTCTATGTTTAATAACCCCTCCCCGGCAACTTTGACCACTCTCTGGCTTTTACTCTCTGTATCATAACTTGTTGTTTGATGTAAAAAGATACCAGCAGTGAAAGCATTTCTATATTATTGTTGACCGTATCAAGAGGGAGTTGCCCAAGCTGTTGTTGAAATTCATCATTAAAGGATTGGTAAAAGGATTTTGCTTTTCCAACAGATACATATTTCTTTTCCTCCTCTTCTCCATTCGAATCATCCACAAGTGGGAGAGAAAGTTCAATAAGGGATGTGATAACTTTTAGATCAAACAGATCACACGAATCCTTCAAAAATTTGTCTTTGTCAATGCCACCATGGCCCATGAGATATGATATGAAAGATTCGGCAGTATGTTTTGTTTTGGAGAGGTCATACATACATGCAATTTCTAGCAATGTAATTATCCTGCCGAAGTTGTTCTTCCTCAAGTTGAATGATTCCGATCCCTCCTCGAAGGGGTAGGTGGAGGAATCCTCCCCCTTCCAAAACCGAACGCATTCTCGATCTTTCAAAGAGGGGCTGTTATTCTTAGAGAGAATGTCAACTGTATTTGAGAGGACATTGTCACACTCATCTAATGCCTTTTTCATTTCATATTCGTGAAACCATGGAGTTAGTATAAGAGCATTCTCCTCATTAATTCTAACTGCATCATCGTGTATGATAAACCCATAAAATTTCTGCCATTGATCTGGGTCCTTATCTGATAATTGAATTTGATTGTTATTGCTTTCGGCCATATCTGAGCTTAGCATAGCATCAAATACAGGACTAGCAAGTGATAATGCAACTTTGTAACATTCAAACTCGTGTTTGTACATACCCTTGCCAACCACAACTGTAATGTCAGGTGACATAGATCGAATTTTCTTTGTTGAGTTACTCATCTTGTACCTATTATGTATATGAGTCGGAATTGCTCTGTGATATTATGCCGTCTATTATTATTATACTTTGCTACCAGCGCGTATAAACTACAGGAGGGCTGATAGCAATAGGATATAAGGCCGCTAATTGAATCTCTACTCTGATCTCGGCAAAAAAAAAGATCGAGGAAGGATACCTACCACCAGCAGTGAAAAAACAACTACTAATAGCTATCTAATAGATCGTTGTAGTTACACAAATAGCAATACACAGTTTATCTCTTCAAACAATGTCTTCTTCTATACATTATACATTATATACTAGATACCCCAATCAAAAAGGCACTACATTAGACCAAAGCAAAGAGGCCACCAAGAAAAAGAACAGTAAAACCCCCAAACAATACTAAGTTCCTTGTACTTGATGATGCCGGACGTAGTTCCCATTCATTGGGACTACTAGCCATATTATCACATCCCTTGCCCCCTTCAATAACTAATGGTACACTGGAGCACCGAGGCGAAGTCAAGTACAAACAATCGGGAGTTGATTCGTCAACTTTGAGGAGAATAGGACCATTGGATGTCCCGCTACCTATAACTGCACTCCTTGTAACAGCAGTAGACACCACTGCTACTGGAGATGTAGTAATATGGACTGGCTTTTGATCACCAGTACGAACAGTAAAGCGATAAGTGACGCCCCTTGATAGTTCAATCTTGCTCCCTTCTGGAAATGTCTCATTGTAATATAGACTTGAGATTGATAACGATGGATTATCAAATAGATCTTCATTGTAATCGATGTAGTAATGATTGTCACAGGAGAAACCGTCCCATTGTTGATTAGAACATGTTCCACCAGCGTCACATGACGACCCTTGGTTCCTTGGCAAACATACATGACAGTAGTAGCCACCCAGAAGTAAAGCATCAAAGTTTAACTCAGAGTCATATTCACAGTCAGTACGATTCTCGAGGAGTGCGGCTTGTTCATCCATACCAGCCGAGGCTTGTACATTAGGATCGTCACTAGCGTATCCAGTGTCGGTATGAACTTGCTCAAACAAGGTGCCGTTCGGGATAGTGGATAGGGTTTGACAAGAGTAGTCTCGGTTTAACGAGAATGAATCTTCTCCACATTCCAACACAACTTGGAGTTGAGCTACTTCTAGAGACGTCTTGAAGTTAGTATCAACCAATGATTGATATGCACATCCTTCATTGGCTTGTGAAGTCTCGACCTTGACAACTTGATTAGTATCCATGTCAACAAAGTATAGTTCTCCTGTCTCGGGAGATATGGCAAGTCCACCAATCGATGTATAACCAACATCAATCGACTGTAAAACTAAACCACTATCAACTTCAAGGGCTAGAATCCGTCCACCTCGCTCGGCAGCGAACAGTCTTGTACCATCAAGACTCAAGGCCAAACCAGATGGATTGTTCAATCCACTTACAAAGACTTCGTCTTGATCCACACATTCATAGATTGAATACTCAAAGGACGGCAATGGATTGGAGAAGATTGGGTACTCCTCACGAGCTGTACGAGAGTAGCTTCCAGTATCGATATGGACAGCAACAATGGTACCCTTGCCTGGATTGGCAATGTATAAGATACGCTTATCTGGATGGACAATCATGCCAGCATGTCCATGAGCGTTAGATTCGTCTCTATGTAGCTTGACCTCAGGGTAACGTCTCACTTGAGCAATACTATGGTCCATACTTCCAGGTCCGTGTGGCTGTGAGAAGTCAAACTTGACACTGTAATGATATGAAAGAAAAAGAAGTGCACAAGATGTGAGCAAATTGATAGGAACGGCAGTTGATATAGAACACAGTTAGTGTTGAATACTCACAGTTGTCCTCCATCACCAGAGTTGTCACCGGTAGTATCAAATGCCCAGTATACAGCACCATAGGCAGTCTCAACTTCAGGATCATGTGCAATACCTATACAAGCCGGACTTTCATGTAACATATCAGCATGTAAAAAGTAACACTCATCTCCCGGATTTGAACAATCATCACCAATTCTATTAACAGTATTCTTCCTCCCCACCTTGTTAACAACATCGGTATCATACAATGTTGGTCCCATGAAGTAATTCGGTTCCTTGGTACCGACATAGTCATTCAAGTTATCATTGCATACTGCAAAGAAGTTAAATGTATCCTGTGATGATAACCGTGCAGCATCCTTGACAGTATTAAATGCCAATGCAGTAATGTTATTCATATAATGATAATATCCACGATCACGTCGTGAGATTGTTGTTTGATATTGTGACCCTAATGATGCAATGATGGATACGGAGTGATTGTTACCATTGGCAATCCATAATTCTTCACCTTCATTTGGGTAGAATGTTCGTCCTTCGGAGTAGGCTCCTAGATGAATTCCTGGTGTGGGGTGGAAGGCCAAGTCTCGTGGTGAATCTAAATCATTTGCAATAACGTTAGTTGAGAACTCGTTACCAAATTCTACTACACATTGTTCTTGACATGATGGTAATGTTGATGCAATGTTGGCAGGGCATGGGCGTGTTTCCACAGACTGAATAGAATTGGCACGGTATCGGAACTGAATACCCCCATCGCCACATGTTTGAGAACATGACGACCAATCAGAATATGTTGTTGTTTGACATAGTAGTGTTGATCCAATCTGTTCAACAACGGGAGGTGAGGGAACGGGAATTGTCACTGGCTCCTCGACAACAACCGGCTCCTCATCAAATATAGACTCTTCCTCAGCCATATCCACATTATTAGCCTCAATCTGTCTATCATATACCTTATAAATTTCACTACTTAACATCCCATCCAATCTTAACGCAACATCATCAGTACAATCATAATAACTAACATATCCACAACATGGTCCTACATTCTTATATACTAC
>Ga0214480_100932_pt1 | contig 13868 bp, 11 predicted proteins | sample M1_20Mar14CPVII9_3_FD_165042 | JGI IMG/M metagenome (GOLD analysis project Ga0214480, IMG submission 165042) | Marine eukaryotic communities from Monterey Bay, California, United States - M1_20Mar14CPVII9sort6BwellE17 | ecosystem: Environmental > Aquatic > Marine > Unclassified | place: USA... | reverse complement strand
CTCTACTACAGAATGATGCCACGTCATGATAATTCTCTGCCATTACAAATGGTAAATATTCATCAGGATTACTTTTCATTTGTGCTGCCGTCATTACCCTCATGAACCAAGTGCAGTAATCTGATGTCTATTATGTGATGTGATTTGTGGTTATGATGTGAGATATGATTTGGGCATTTGGATTTGTGCATATGATGTGAGCATTTGACATTTGATGTGTATGCATTGCAGCGTGTGTCAGGTAAATAGAACAGATATCAATGAGACAGTATACCCAATAACAAACAAGATGACCATAAACATATACTCACTGCATTCTCTTCATTCAATTTGGTATGCAATTGCTCTAATGCACTCTCAAGCGTTGTATCCTTCTTCTCCTCGTCCTTCTCACTGTCCGTATTAGGTTTGACCGCTCCTTCAATAAAGTCAAACAACTCCACCAATTCATCATAAAACATTTCAATAGTAGAACCAATGGCAAAGGAGTGTGGAATGGTACAGGTAGCGGCTTTGGCTAAATGTATGGGTGTGAACGTTATTATTGAATATATGGATGGAAGAATGGCGGAGGGTGAAGAGAAGCTGGCAAATCATGTCTTTGGAGAGGATGAGAATGGTAGTGCTGAGAGAATGAGCATATCTTTACTTTATCGTCCTGGACATTATGACATCTTGTATTGAGTGGCATAGGATGGCATAGAACCACACCGTCGCCCAGCTCGAGCATTCAAGGTAAAGAATATACTATAGACTCTGTAGAAGCTTTTATATACCTTCTACTTTATTATGTCCTGTCCCCAACATCAACTGAATGAAAAGTATTGCATAATAGCATCCTTAACTGGTCCCGGTACTTCAATACGACAGGCCGCACGTTCGGAAGGACTTGTATCATCTGCTCGATCTATCCCAGCCTTCCAAAGAGCAAGTTCGAATAATACTGTGGCCTCTTTGAATTCATAGTGAGTGATTAGACGATCAATCTTCTCGAGACTGTCTCTAACATGTATCCAATTGAATCTTCCCGACGTTAAACTCATGGCTGGTTCAGAAGAAGTATCTCTCCTTAGCACCCCGTTAATGTTACCGGTAACAGGCGCCAAGTCTTGTGAAAATACAAATATCTCACTACCACTTCTCCTTACAACTAGACCTCCCGCTCTAATCCGATCTGGGCCGGAACATAATGAACTTATCTTGCTGTCGAGATGAGATTGACCAGCTTTGATGATATTCTTCAGACGAGTAGATATACCAGAAAATACGAACCTTTCTAATGCCGTACAATCTTTGAAGGCATAGAACCCAATCGAACATAACTCCCCATTGCCATGAAACAACATCTTCTTCAAACCACTACAGTTGCAAAATGCAGCATTACCGATCTTCTCCAAAGTAGATGGCAAGCTGACTGTTTCCAACGACGTACACTCTTGAAATGCACCTTTCTTTATCATTTTAATGCCTTCGATTAGCACTATTTCCCTTAATTGGCCGCAGCCTTTGAATGAATAGTCTTCGACTTCCTTGATAGTCGAGGAAAATGTAACTCTCTCCAATGCAGTACAACTGTCAAATGCCCCCTTCCCTAACTTCTGTAACCCCTCATTCAACATTACCGCCCTTAGACTACTGCATTTTTGAAATGCATATTGATCAATCTCGGTAAGTGTCGATGGTAGATGTATACTTTGCAATACATTACAATTTGCAAACGCCTGAAACCCAATCTTTTGCAATCCTTCATTCAACTCCACCTCCAATAATCTATAACAATTATAAAATACATATGTACCAATCTCTACAACACTCGATGGAAGTATAATAGATGATAATACACGACATTCATGAAAGGCATTATTACCAATTTTTACTAATCCTTCATTGAGAATGACTTGTCGTAACTTTGTACAATCTTCAAATGCATAATCTTCAATTTGTGTAACGGCTGGATGGAATTGAACATGTGTTACATCCTTGGGTACATATCTTTCTCCTGTGTATTCAAAGTGTACCACTGATGATGATGTCTTATTCATTGTGATATTTGGGCTGTGGTAAAAGGTGTATGAAAAAGTTCAAAGATATCGTGCCGCTGTCTCGTGTGCATATATAACAACGCGCCGTCAATATTATATATACAATGTAATAATAAATAATATACGATCAATAGCTCATCTAATACCTCTCATTCTAGACGCCACCAAACAATATGACCCGTCATAGACCAATTTCAAATTTAGAACATTTCATTCATCACAAATATTCCACACGGAGGCATTTCTCAACTCATGACTCCCAGCGAGTCACTAATTACATACAACCTCACAATTTAAAAGGAAAGCAAAGTGGCAGGTGAGCAAACTACTAAGTCCTCCTCGTCGTCAAAGATATATATACGTCAGTTCCTATATACATATATATAGCTTCCTTAATTACGTTAATAACTGTTTATTATTAATATATATAAAGTTACAAAAAATGGTAGATAAAAAAGTACAAGATCATTTAGCCAAACAGGATGCTTCCACTGTTGATGCTACCAAGTTGACTGCCTTAACTCCCGAGGTGGTGAGTGTATTGTATTATATAGTATCGTTATTTATTTTTGTTATTTGTTCGGTTGTAGAGGATTTTGTTTGGTATAGGGGCACAGCGAGGATGGAGGACATAAGTCTAAGTTTTTGCAATAGGAAATTTTGTGCACAAGATGTGTCTAATATTGTATTGTAGGATAGGGACCATCTATCAGGATCAATGATTGGTATAACGATTTAGGGGAGTATGAAATAAAGTATTGCAATGTTTAGCCGGCGGCGTAGGGGGCAGCATATCATTCTAGATACGGTATATGCTTGCAATAGAAATTTTACCTCTGTACTAAACTCTCCTCTTTCAACTCCCTACTCCCAAACATACCCAACAACAGATTAGTCGTCAAGCAACCATCAACGTTGGTACGATTGGTCACGTGGCACACGGTAAGTCCACAGTCGTGAAAGCCATCTCAGGCGTACAAACAGTCCGATTCAAGAATGAATTAGAACGTAACATTACAATTAAGTTGGGATATGCCAATGCCAAGATTTACAAGGCCGCGCCTCAACCAGCCGTCGAGGAGGGTAAGGAAGATGATTCTGAATCGCCATCACCCACAGTTGTACCTGGTACGACTTATCCAATGTATACATCCCGTGGATCAAGTCACGCCGATACATTCACTGATCCTAAAACAAATGTTACCTATCATTTACGTCGTCATATTTCATTTGTTGATTGTCCAGGACATGATATATTAATGGCAACTATGTTAAACGGCGCGGCGGTCATGGACGGTGCATTACTCCTAGTTGCCGGAAATGAGACCTGTCCCCAGCCGCAAACTTCGGAACATTTGGCTGCCGTGGAATTAATGCGTCTTAAGAATATTATTATATTACAAAATAAAGTTGATTTAGTGAAGATGGATGCAGCATTGGCACAACAGGAACAGATTCGTAAATTTGCAGTTGGGACTGTGGCGGACTCGGCACCAATCCTACCAATTTCGGCGGTATTGAAATATAATGTTGATTTGGTATGTGAATACTTGGTACATAAGATTCCCGTGCCCGTACGTGACTTTACGTCTGTACCTCGATTGATTGTTATTCGTTCATTCGATGTGAATAAGCCTGGACAAGACGTGAGTAACTTACAAGGTGGTGTTGCCGGGGGGAGTATTCTCCAAGGTGTATTGAGGGTGGGTGATGAGATTGAAGTACGTCCCGGTATCGTAACCAAGAAGGAGAATGCCGAGGGAGGCGGGACCACAGTCGTTTGTTCACCCATCTTCTCACGCATCTCAAGTTTATATGCCGAGAGTAATGATTTGCAATATGCCGTGCCTGGTGGATTAATCGGTGTGGGTACACGTATCGATCCAACATTAACACGTGCTGATCGATTAGTTGGTCAAGTGTTGGGATTACGTGGCAAGTTACCCGAAGTCTTTGCGGAGATTGAAATCTCCTACTACTTGTTACGTCGTTTGTTGGGTATCAAGACATCGGATGGAGGCAAGCAGGCCAAGGTACAGAAACTTACCAAGGGTGAGATTCTCATGGTTAACATCGGGTCTACTGGTACGGGTGGAAAGGTTGAGGGTGCCAAGAGTGATTTGGCCAAGATCTCATTAACTCAGCCGGTATGCACGTCCGAGGGTGAGAAGATTGCCTTAAGTAGGAGGGTTGATAAGCATTGGCGTTTGATTGGATGGGGAGAAATCAAGAGGGGAAAGAAGATTGAGGTTCTTGAGCCTTAGATTGATGAGATGACGTGATGCAGAAGGGCAGTTAGTGGGTTGAATGGTGTGGCTGGATAGGTAAAGATAAATCCAAATGAACTAATCTAACTTAGACTAACATTATCCTATGAGTTTTAAACTTAAAAACCCTGCCGTTACCTTATAACACGTCACCTAATCCCTATGGTCTTTCATTGATTTTGTATACTACTCATACATTTCACTTGTCATCCTAGAAATTGTAGAACAGTCTCCTTAACCGGCCCGGGTACGTCAATTCGGTATGCCCCTCGATCAGTAGGGTTAGTTATGTCCACCTGATACATGTTGGATCTCCATAATGCCAATTCAAACAAGGTCGTTGCTTCCTTCATTTCGTAGTACTTAATCAATCTAACAATCGTGTCCAGCTTTTCTTTATCTACCTCTACTAAAGTCACCACGATTCCCCATTCATTTTCTACCTGCCGACGCATGGCAGGGATAGAAAGTTCTCCGGCTCGCCATTCTACTGCAGGAATATCATCCATCTTGGCTGCTATATCTCTTTGCCCAGCCTGAATGACATTCTCCAAGCGAGTAAAAAGACAAGGGAACTTGAACCTCTCCAATGATGTGCATCCTTTAAATACTTTATCTTCAATAATTTGTACTTTCTCATTATGTATAACTACCTCCCTCAAGTTAGTGCATCCACTAAATGCAAGTTTATCAATCTCGGTAACTGTAGATGGGATTGTAATACGCTCTAGTGAAGTACATTCCCAAAATGCACTATGTCCCATCGTCTTTAATCCTTCATTTAATAATATCTCTTTTAATTCTGTGCATTTACTAACTGCACCATCACCAATCTCCGTAACAGTAGAAGGTATTGCTATACTTTGTAATGATTCACAGTTTTGAAAGGCAAATTGTGTAATCTTCTTTAATCCGTCACTAAGTACTATCTCCTGTAAATTTGTACAACCACAAAATGTACTATCACCAATTTCAATAACAGTAGAAGGAATTGCAATACTTTGCAATGCTTTGCAATATAGGAATGCCCTGCTACCTATACTCGTCAAACTCTCATTCAATACTACCTCTACTAAACTACTGCAATTACTAAATGCGTCAATTCCAATCTTGGTAATAGTAGATGGTATATTGATACTCTGCAATGATGTGCAATAATAAAAGGCGTATTCTCCTATCTCTCTAAGGCCGTCGTTAAGTATAACTTCTCTCAATTGCTTACGATCTTCAAATGCATCTTCATCAACATCAACAACACTTGGATGAAACTTCACATGTGTTACATTATTGGGAACATCTTGGCCTGTATACACATATACCTCATCTGTTTTACGTTTCTTTTCTCCCGTACTACTACTCATTATGTATTGTTTTTATACCTCTCTAATTCTATGAACTTATCGAAACCCTTGACTACTCTATCCTATTATTAACCGATAATTGAAAAGGTGCACAAGATGTGTTACTTTTTTGCAAATGACTACTCAAGAAGAACCAAACAATGATGACGTACCCAGAGAAGACTATTAGTGGTATTATTGGGCGGCCATCAGGAGAGAAAAGGTTGTAGTTGTGAGAGATTGAGCAGTTCTAGAGAGCGGCAAACAAATATTATTCAAATAGCAAAAACATTTAACACAGTTTTCACGTTTATCACATAATGAAACTCCTTTTCCTATTGAGTCACCGAACACCACCATTAGATGGTTTAGCAGTGGTACTAGATAGGAGATCTCGGCCACACTCGTACTACTACGAGACATACTTACATCAACCACCCCTACTAAATGCTTATTGATCTTTGCAATAGTATATATGCTCATTTGTTGTAAAAAAGATACTGTGACCGGTATCCTTTTTATGAGAGTTCGGCTGGGGAGAGTTGCACAGTAAGTGTTGAGATTGTTATTCTGTGCCGACAATTAGGAGATGATTATCAGTATTCGCAGTATTATTAATAGCAGTATTAGTAATAGCAGTATTAGTAGTAGGTTCATCGGTAGTGTGGGGTGGCCAAGTTTGGTCGTCGGCTTATTGACAAACATATACTGGAGAAAAACGAACACATATTGTGTACTTTTTTGCAACTATCAATACTTGATATAAGGTGAGGATATTAAGGAACAGAATCTCTCACTATCAATATTTGCAATAAAAATTATGGAATTTGAGTATACGGGACGTGAATCTGTTCCTAGAGATGTTGTTAGTGTACGGTTACATTCAAGTGTTACAGTGATTGATAAGTATGCATTTCGAGACCGACTACAGTTGAAGGAAGTTTCATTAAACGAGGGTTTAGTGAGGATAGGTCAGAGTGCATTTGCAGGCTGCCGATCATTAGAGAATATCACATTACCCTCCACTCTCGCCGAGATAGATGATCATGCGTTCCGATTTAGTAATAAGTTGAAGACCGTGGTGTTAAATCAAGGGCTGAAGAAGATTGGTTATCTTTCATTTCATTGCTGCGAGTTATTGGAAAGCATCACATTGCCATCTACCATTACCGAGCTGACTTGCAATGCATTCAAAGGTTGCAAGAATTTGAGAAAGGTAGTGCTGAATGAAGGGCTGCAAAAGATAGAAAATGATGTATTCCATGACTGTGAATCACTGCAAAGTATCGCAATTCCATCTACGGTGTCAGAGATTGATAATAATGCATTTTATAGATGTGCAAATTTACGGGAGATTGTGTTGAATGATGGGGTTAAGAGGATTAAAGGTTATGTATTTAGTGATTGCTCATCGTTAGAAAGTATTACCATCCCTTCCACAGTAATAGAGATTGAAGAGTATGCATTTAACGATTGCAGTAGATTGAGGGAGGTTGTTCTACATACTAAGGAAGTGCAAATTGGAGATACAGTATTTACTAACTGCACATTATTGGAGAGATTCAAGTTTCCAAGACTTTCAGCCCGTTTAGATAATATCATTCAAGCAGGGCAAAGAGGTATAGAGGCCAAGATGGATGATATTCCTGCCGTAGAATGGAGAGGTGGAGAGCTTAGTATCCTCGCTATTCGTCGAGAGATAGAGACCATTGGAATTATGGAGACTTTAATACAGATAGATAGAGAAAAGCTGGACAAGGTTATTAGATTGATTAGGTACTACGAAATGAAAGAGGAAACAACCTTGTTTGAATTGGCATTATGGAAGGCTAGAATTGATCGAGCAAACATATCAAGATCAATCCCTGCTGATCGAGAATCATGTCGAGTAGAGGTTCCTGGGCCGGTTAAGGATGCTATCCTGCAGTACCTTTGATCAAACGACGAGCACATCATATGTATATCCCCATAGTATGTCGTAACTCTGAGTATAAAAAGGAGCTTGTAATGCTCCTTTATATGGCTGGCACTTATTTATGACTAATGACTACGATACTAGATGCTTGACTACGATACTAGAGAGAAGAACAATGGTGTGGCTGAAAATCCAAACTGGGCGAATCAATCTTCCCCTCTGGTGTTCAAGTATCTGAGTATTTAGCAAGGTATCATTGAGAGAAGAAGAAGAAGCTTAGCCTCACTCTTCTACTCCAGCCCAAGTTTAATGGATAGATACCGTTTCCGGTATCTTTTATGAGAGTAGTAGTGTTGTAAGATATAACAGCAATATAAGCTGAGGATATTGGTAGATACACGGCAGTAGTATTGATTATACAGTAGTACCATCATAAATATATCTAATTGTTGCAGTGTAGATTGACGGGCGTCGGCGGCAGCATCAATTCTATCTTATTTGCATCAAGAATAACAAAAAACAAACACATCTTGTGTCATTGGCTGAACCGGAAGTAATTATAGTATTCATATAAGGTTGTATATCGTGTACCAAACATTATATACTCAACCAACTACTAATCACAGAGAAGAAAAATATATCGAGATATTGATAGTTAGTTATAAAAGATTAAATCATATATCAACGACAAATAATGAGTAAGCGTAAATTCGATGATGGTGTATTTGAGTATACGGGAAATGGCCAGACAGTCCCAAAGGATGTAGTTAGTGTACGGTTTCATCCAAGTGTTGTTAAGGTTGATAATAATGCATTTGATAGTTGTAGAGAGTTGAGGAAAGTGGTGCTCAATGAAGGATTGCAAAAGATTGGGAGCAGTGCATTTTATGCATGCAAATCATTAGAAAGTATCACATTACCTTCAACTGTTACCGAGATTAGTCAGTCTGCATTTAATCGTTGCACTAGTTTGAGTGAGATTGTATTAAACAAAGGCCTGAGAAAGATTGGGCCTGCGGTATTTTGGGACTGTGCATCATTGCAAAGTATTGCAATTCCTTCTACTGTATCCGAGATTGGCCGTAGTGCTTTTGAGAGTTGCAATAGTTTGAGAACGGTAGTATTTAGTGATAGTAATAGTATCAAAAAGACAGCTTTAACTGCCTATCTTATCAAAGGTGGATTGAAGAAGATCGAGGCTAATACATTCAGCGACTGCAAATCATTGGAGAGTATCACTCTACCATCCACTTTGACTGAGATTGGTGAGAGAGCATTTGATCGATGTAAAAAGTTGACAGAGGTAGAATTAAAGGAAGGTTTACAAAATATCAACCAAAGAGCATTTTATGAAAACAAATCATTAAAGACGATTGTGATTCCATGCACGGTTAACTCTATTGGTTCAATGGCATTCAAAGGCTGTACTGAGCTGAAGCAGGTCACGCTTAACCACAAGAAGATTAAGACGATGGGGGACAATGTATTCGAGGGCTGCCCATCATCTCCCACAGTAATAACGCCGACCAAATAATAAAAGTTGACAACAAGATTGATTGGATACGAGGCATTCCCGGAATCCATCTCACTCCCTACCTCGATTGGTGAGAAGAGATAGGAGTTAGAATAGACTAGAATCATGGCCAGATAGATCTTTAGTATGTACTTATTAAACTAATTATCTTATCCTATCTTGTCTTTTGTTGACACTTATACACTTCACATACAATTAATTCCCTTGTCATCGCATATATTGTATTGCTAGTCAAAGGCAAAGAGGGAAAGCAAGAAATTGACAATATCTTTTTATGAGAGTCTAGAGTTTAGTAAGTAAGTGTTTCATGTACGTACGTATATTTAGGTGACCTTGCTTGCTTGTTGATTAGAAGAAGAAGATTAGGATTGAGTCGTCAGCAGCAGTAGTAGTAGCAGTAGCAGCAGAAGTAGTAGTTTAGTATTGTTGCGGGGCGAGGAGTGGCGCCGGCTTATTGGCAAACATAGAGAAAAATGACCACATCTTGTGTACCTTATATTCATCTCTTCGATTAGTAATAGAGTAGATCGATAGAGGACATCAAGGGCAGCATACTCATATGTAATATAGCGATAGTATTGAGAAGATATAGATTCTTATCAAATATGAGTAAGAGGCCAAAACTAGACCATCAGCGAACTACAACCAACAATGATAACAGAGAAGAAGAAACATCTTCAGTTGTTGAATACGAATATGTATACTTGAAGCAAGCTCCTCGTAATGTAACACATGTTCGGATTCCTTCTACTGTTACCAAGATAAGTATGAATTCATTTTGTAGTTGCAAAAGTTTGGTAGAAGTGGTGCTGAACGACGGTCTTAGAGAGATTGGTTCAAATGCATTTAATAATTGCACAACATTGAAAAGTATTACACTCCCATCAAGTATTAACGTGGTCGATACTGGTGCATTTAGTGAATGTTCTAGTCTGAATGAGGTAGTGTTAAACGAGGGTCTAACGAAGATAGGTGTCAGGGCTTTTATAAACTGCAAAGCATTGCAAAGTATTATAATACCATCTACTGTTGATGAGATTGGCTTTCATGCATTCAAAGGTTGCCGTAGTTTATCAGAGGTAGTGCTTAATGAAGGATTAAAGATGATAGGAGAAGAAGGATTTAGAGAATGCAAATCATTAGAAAGTATTACATTTCCTTCTACTGTTGCGGAGGTTGAAGATGGTGCATTTAAAGATTGTACAAATTTACAGGAGGTAGTGTTGAATGATGGATTAAAGAAGATCAATCAAAGTTCATTTCAATATTGCTCGTCATTACAAAGTATTACAATCCCATCAACTGTTAATGAGATTGAACAGTTTGCATTTTATGAATGTACAAATTTACGAGAGGTTGTGTTGAATGATGGGATAAAGAGGATTAAATCACGTGTATTTCAAGACTGTACATCATTAGAACATATTACAATTCCTTCCGCAATTACTTGCATTGAACAGTATGCATTTACAAATTGCAGAAGATTGAGTGAGGTTACTATCGCCAATAATGAAGTACAAATTGTACATAGAGCATTTGACGAGTGCTCATCATTGATGTGGTTCAAGTTCCCTATTCTTTTTACTCGCTTGGAGAATATTATTCGAGCTGGCCAAAGAGATATAGAGGCCAAGATGGATGATATCTCTGCAATAGAATGGAGAGACGGAGAGCTTTCTATACCCCCTGTGGTTCGACGAATAGGAAGTCCATTAGGAGGGATGGAGACTTTAGTAGAGGTCGATAAGGAAAAACTTGACAAGATTGTTAGATTGATTAGGCACTACGAAATCAAAGAGGCTACGACATTGTTTGAATTGGCATTATGGAAGGCTAGGATTGATCAGGCAGTAGGAGCCAGTGCCGATAGAGGAGCATGCCGAATAGAGGTGCCTGGACCAGTGAAAGACACTATATTGCAATATCTACAATCATAAGAATCCTTTAAAAGTAACACAGCGATTACAAGATATTAACTGATGTCTATAATTAGTCTGCCAACATTGTCTGCGTCTGCATACCTTCATGAGGAAGAACAAAATGAGGAGGTGCATAAGATGTGAACTTTTCACAAGCAAATTGATTCATTCATCATTCAATGATTCCATATCCCTTAGTACGACGTTTTCCCACCCTTCTTTTCGGTGGCAGATCGTTGATATTGATCCCATTGCTGTCTGTTAAGGCGAGCGAGAGAGCAAGGGGCTGGAGAAGAAAGAGAGGGAAAATGAGTAGTCCAGGATATCGATGATACGTTGCGCGTTGGTTATAAAAGATACGTGCCGGTATCTTTTTTATGAGAGTAGTTTTTGTCGTGACCTAGCATGCATGAGAGCTAGTACCATATAGAAGTGTAATGACAATTAGGAGATGTTATCAGTGTTCGCAGTATTATTAAAGTAGTATTAGTAGTAGGTTAATCGGTAGTAGTAGTGCGGGAAGAGGGGAGAGCTCGGTGCTTGGCAAGCAAAGATCAATAAACGCATATAGAAAGAAAAACGAACACATCTTGTGTTACTTTTTATTTGCAACTATCTATTATCTATATCGGAGGATATTAAGGACAGCAAACTCACCCTATTATATATCATAGAATTAGTATTTAAAGAGGATATTTGCAATACAATATGAGTAGTAAGAAGCCGAAGTTAGCATACCATCAGCGAACAACTGCAGCCAACAATAAAAACAGAGAAGAAACACCAGCTTCAGTTGTTGAATATGAGTACACAGGAATAGATCATCATGTTCCTATTAATGTAACACATGTAAGGATTCATTCTAGTGTTACTACGATTGAAGTTTATGCATTTCATAACCGAGGACGTTTGGAGGAAGTCGTGTTGAACGAGGGATTAGCGGCGATTGGCCCGAATGCATTTATGAATTGCAACAATTTGCAAAGAATCAAACTGCCATCAACTCTCACCGAGATAGGCCATAGTGCTTTTGAGAAGTGTAGGCGTTTAGAAGAGATAACCTTAAACGAAGGTCTAAAGAGTATTGGTGCATTTGCATTTCAAGAGTGCAGTGATTTAAGAAGTATTAAACTTTCCTCGACATTGACTGTGATTCACGACGGCACATTTTATGCTTGCAGTAGCTTGAGAGAGGTAATATGTAGTGATGGATTAAAGAAGATTGGGAGCCAGGCATTTTGGAATTGTTTTAGATTGGAGAGTATCAACTTTCCTTCCACTCTGACTTTAGTTGATGATTATGCATTTAATGAATGTAAAAGGTTGAGAGAGGTTGTATTAAAAGAAGGTCTACAGAAGATCGGGGATAGAGCATTTGATGAATGTTTGTCATTAGAAAGGATTGAAATTCCTTCCACAGTTAACAAAATTGGTCAAAGGGCATTTAGGACGTGTACAAATCTACGGGAGGTTATACTTAATGATGGAATTCAGACGATGGGGGACAATGTATTTGACGACTGTCCTTTATTAGATAGACTCATATTTGCCAGTGTTTCAACTCGGATAAGCAATATTATTTCGGTTGGCCAAGTAGAGGTTGGGAACAAGATAGATGTTATAATGAACGATGTATACCGGGGATATGGAAGACGTCCATTAGTGAGAAGAGGTAGTGAGCTATCTGTCAGCTCTGTGCTGGGCGGGGGTGGCAATTGGAGTGAAATTAAACAATGTCTTAATCGGCTTGTTGGATTGATTACCTATTATGAAGTGAGGGAGGCAACAACACTATTCGAATTGGCTCTGTGGAAGGCTAAGATCAACCATGCAGAAGGAGACAGTGCCGACAGAGGAGCGTGTCGTGTCGAAGTTCCCGGACCGGTTAAGGATACTATTCTACAATATCTCCGATGATAGATTAGTTATAAAGTAATATACCATACAAAGAGATATTAACTTATGTCTATTATTAGTCTACCAACAATGACTGGAGGGTTTAGTGCACACAAGATGTGAACTTTTTGTTATATCGATCCAATGATTCAATACTACGTCCCGCTCTGCTTTTCAATATCAGCCCACTGACATATTGGGATTCCCAATATCGTCTCGTAAGGCGAGTGAGGAGGAGATAATATGAGATGCCACTGAGGAACTTTCACGAACTTGCCGCACTTGCAACGTCATAATACACACCAATTGAAAAGTACAATCCTACATTATATATTCCCACTACATTCGACCTTTCTAATGAAGATATGAATACAATAAGTATATGAGAATTGTACTTATATGATGCCGCTAGCCACCACACACTAACCCTAGACCGTTCGTGGGAATAAACTCCCAACTTCATAATTCATAATCCTTGCCTCAGTGTCAGTACTCGCTCGCTCTAGAGCAGTAGGGTGCCAATCTCTAATAATAAAGAGTAGATAGAGTAACACAGAGTAGTAAAGGCTCCTCCGGTGTATATATTATTGTTTATTTTGTGTGAAGTAATCGGTTAGAAATCAATAAGGTATAATAACATACTATAAAATTTGCATGAGTTAGGTGCACACATGAGAATTGACATGCACATCATATGTACAACACACATCTACCCCTCAAACACATATAATTGAATCAACAAAGACAATTAATACATCATATATATTTTCGTGGTTAGTATTGTTGTGTAACATTATCAATATTACAATACCAAGTTCGGTATATTAATCATTGAAGTTTTTAGTGCATACTGAGACGTGACAATAATAACAATGGATATATTGAATGATAATGATGATACAAACATGGAGGATTCAAGCAATAATAATAATAATAATAATAATGCAGATTCATC
>Ga0214480_100931_pt1 | contig 13921 bp, 11 predicted proteins | sample M1_20Mar14CPVII9_3_FD_165042 | JGI IMG/M metagenome (GOLD analysis project Ga0214480, IMG submission 165042) | Marine eukaryotic communities from Monterey Bay, California, United States - M1_20Mar14CPVII9sort6BwellE17 | ecosystem: Environmental > Aquatic > Marine > Unclassified | place: USA... | reverse complement strand
ATCAAGTGTAGTATTATAGTTGCAATCCTGAGTCGTTGTACCATGATGAGAAGAATCAAATTTCTTGTCATTTGTCGGCCCTTGTTGTTGTGCCGACGCGATACTCTTTGTTTCATCTACAGTGGGTAGCACGTCAGGACGAGTATCGAACACTGTATCTTCAGTTAGTTCTGATTCGGCAGCTATACTATCGAAATCATTTAGAGTGTTGATATCTCTCTTTGTGATGTCTTTGGTACTTGCCTCACGTCCGATCATCTTATCTTCATCTTGACTGTAAATTGCAGACATTGAGTTGACCGAGACAACAGTGCTGAATTGTCCGATATCGCTATTGAACTTGGAGGGTGTATTGGTAGATGTAGATCTCATATCATGTTCATCATTCATATACACTGCAGGAAGACTGTCCAATTCACTTGGCGCTGACGATGACGAGAGTAAACTATCATCCTCACCTTTCTCGTTAGACTTCCTGGTAATGCTATACTTGAGAGTAAATTGCTCTTCTTCTACTGGAGGCCAGCGTGCGGGAGGAGGAGAAGTCTGGCATCCAGCGGGCGTATCTTCCCGACGTTGCTTAGCACGTGATTTCAGCATTAAGATTGCATCATCATACTCTTGCTGAGGTGTGCCAGTATTATCTTTCTTCTCGCATTCATCCGATGGACGATCCTTGGTTGAGGCGTGAGGGGATAAGGTCGAAGGAGCAATAGGAGATAGATCGTCATTTTCTTCTGGCGACAGTGCCTCAGCTGACATGCTCTTATCATCATCATCATCAGATGCCTGGACAGCAGCATCAACCTTCTTATCCAGAAGACTATTTCTTGAGTTTGCTGCTACTGGTCTATCTTCTGAAACGTCAGTATTCGCCTTCTCAATCAATGCAAGCTCAACAATTGAGGAATTAGTACTCATCAGTGTGGCAACACTCTTCTTCTTCTTACGGGTCGATACTTCTTGCTCTTTTGTTGTAGAACTCTTGAGGATCTCGTCTAAATTGAGAGGTCTCACAGGACTACTCTCACCCGGTGGCGATGTTGACAGGGATAGCTTAGCAGATTTCCTATGGATTCGCTGCCCTCGCTTCAAATGATAATCCTGAAGAAAGTTGGGCTGTTGTACATCACGAGAATCACAAAGTGGTGGAGTTGGTATAGCAGCCTTCGTGATCTCAGCAAGGAACTTGGTCTCATGAGTGAGTAGGTTCAAGTCATCATCGACACCAGTTGGACTTTCTTCGGATGTATTATCGGCTATACCCCTATCACTTGGAGTAATTGCCTGAGGAAGTGCAGGCGAGTCATCATCAACGACAACAGCCGCTGCCGCAGCTGAAGATTTTGGCAGGCCCGACGAAAATGATGCAGACCTTGTCAGTGGCGATGATTGTGCAGCAAAGCTACTACTACTTGGGAATACATTACCACCGCCGGTACTCAGTGAACGACGATGAGAGAATCTCTTCATTGGACTAGTTGTACTACGCCCCCAACTCGTACTCCTACGATGACTCTTATTTGCCAACGGAGGTGCCGAGGAAGATGGCGTGGACGACGGTTTGGTCTTCATCTTGGGTGGCTGGACAGCCAATCTTGATTTCTTCACCCGACCCTTCATCAAATTCAATGCCTCGAGTGATCGGTTTGAGGCTTTGTTACTCTTAGCCTTCAAAGCCTTGTTGATACTACCGCTCATTGTACGACGATGACCACGACGATGATGTACCTCAGATTCTCCTTCCCCATCTTCCACGCCATCTAATAATGATGGTATGGGCGTTGAATAACTCCGTTCAATTGTTGTACAAACCTCTTGCTCCTCTTGCATATCAGATTTCAACAACAGACTATCCACTCTTACAGTTGGTACCTTTGAACTATCTCCACCATCAATAGTAGTCTTCTTGTTCTTTTCCTCTTTGGACTGCGTCTCTTCCAATAGTTCATTATCCTCAGCCAAATCTTTGTCGTCCCCATTATCCTTGCTTCCATTGCCTAATGCAGCATTCCCCAAACCACCACCACCACACTGGAACAATAACAAGTTAGATACAGAACTTGGAACAAGTGATGACGCATAATTCGATATAGATTGTGTCGGCGAATCACCACTGTTATTTCCCAAATTCATTGCGGCACACCCACCACCAACTGTTGGAAGGATACGCGTTGGTGATAAACTTCGTGATAAGTCACTTATTCTTCGTCCAAACATACTTGGACTTGCACTACGTTGTCGACTTCGTAATGGGAAGAAGGATGTTGGCGATGTTGGTCTACTACTTCTACCCCGTCCTTGTTTCTTTTGTTCTTGAGAATGATCATCTTGAAATGTAACACGCTTCTCGACTTCTTGTGAGGTGGATTGTTTATACTGCTTCTCATTCTTCTTCTCATCATGATTTAAGGATAATGATGAGTGTCGTTGGTGGCGTTGTAAAGGAGTCGTAGAAGAGTATCTAGATGTAGCCTTGAGAGACGAGGCACGATGTCTCCCCTCTTCTGTATCAACAGAGCTACTCCGTCCCCTGCTGCCTTTTCTCTTTACAGCATTACGAGGAGACTGTCTCCCCTTCTTCCTTGTTAAACTGCTGCCCCTTTTGCTCTTACTTTTCTTCTCTTCGAGTAATGGAACATCCCATGAAACTCGTCCATCTAAATGGTAATAATAAACTTGTTTCGTATTTACATCTTGCGCTTCCTTCCATCCTGGTGGTAACTCTTTACCATCTTGAGTATAATTTGTTGGTGCAGGAGATATCACCCTACTGTTTCTGGAAAGAGGTGATACAGATCGTATAGTTCTTCGTGAAAGAGGTGATACAGATCGTATAACATTTCTCAATGTACTTCTTTTTGATTTGGTTATGTACTCCTCAGTAGACTCTGCTAACATGCCGTCATCACTATCTGCTACCAGCTCTAACTTGCTATAACTTGAATGTTTTGGATGTTCCAATTCATTGAATGACGAAGTTTGTTGTATTGTATTCTGTACACTTGCTTCCTGTAGTTGCTTAATTGCCGCAGCAGCAATTAACGAAGGTTGTTGTTTGGTTTCAGAGTACTGCTGGGTACGCTTATCAATAGTTATACTAACATTATTTTTTTTATCTCTTTGTACATGATTAACTTTACTACTACTACCATCTACATTACTAGTTGGCACCGCAACTTTATTATTATCTTTCTTAGTTTGCTGTTGATGAGAAGCACTTAATAAACGTAACTTATCCAAACTTTCATTTCGTCTATGTGTTCTTTGTGTTGTAGTATCTCCCCTTCCTCTACTATTATTAGTTACTCTATGCTTTTGCTTTGTAGAAGAACGAGGAGGTGAATTCCACATATTGTTATCAATAGTAGAATCATCATCATTGTCTATACCAAAGATATTCATCCTTACAATACAAACAATACTAGGATTGTTGCAAGAGGATACGATATTGGTATCCTCCTCTTTATTATTCAAATTATATACGTCTATTGCAATTCATTACCTCCTATTGATACTATCTCCTCTCTTATTTGGTGCACTTGAACTTCATTGATCGGCAACCCCAAAGCGAGGGAAAGCCCGCCTCTTTCTTGCCGTTGGATGTTTATTGGCATTTTTGGATATGATTTGGCGATCCTTTTAGAATTGCCTCCTCTTTGTCTCCTCTCTAGAGGCGGGGGCGGCATTCTATACTAAGAATAGCCCCTACTACATATCTCTTTGATGGATTGTAGATTAGTAGTAACTTAAGCTGAGGTATCAACAAAGCAGTGAAGAGTGGTAAGGATACGACGACGACGACTACATAGTTACATATACTTTTGACATAAGATACAAAATACAAAACTATTGTTGTTTCCATTTAATATCATGGATACATACTACTACGATGCACCTGCTACCGATGATGAATCCTACATTGGCGTACTGTCAGCAGCCAACAACAACAATGGACTAGACGAGAATAAAAATGAAGTAGGTGACGAAGAAGTAACAACCAATGAAGATCAACTCCGATGGAAGAAAATATATAACGAATTAGATACCTTCGGGGCACAGTTGCAGGATGAATTGCAAGATTTGGAAACTGCACATGGCATTCCAGTTGATGAAGCTTCCATGAAGGCAACTACCAAGAGTAGTAGAGGATATCGTGCTAACCGAGGAAGTAATAAACAAAAGCGTAAAGATCGACGTAGATCGAACAAACAGCATCAAAATAGCAATAGTAGTCTAAAGTATCTTCCATCGACATACACGGTATCATCAAAGTTTTCAAAGGGTAACGGCAAGTCAGGTAAAAAGCTAACTAAGCTTACACACACAACTAGTGAGCTGAAAGATGATTATCAAAGATACCTTGCTTCGTTGAATCTCAGTCAAAAGAGTAATAATATGTATAACGAAGAGGAAGAGAAAGAAGCCGTCAACGTATATGATCATGTCCCGTCATCACCCAACAATGTCCTACCAACATCAGCTAATCAACAACAGCTACAACGTGAATGGAGTTATTATAATCAAGAAGACAATGCTCCCATTAATCCTGGATACAATATGAGATCATCATCATCAGGTGGCGAAGATGTTTGGTATGATACCAATAACAATCGATATGACATGTCAAACAACAGTAGCAATGGTGGATATAAGCGTTTCCTACTCAAGAGGGGTATTATTATTGCAGTTGTAATTGTTGTGGGTGTCATTTGTGTTGGTACTATTGGCATTAAACAGACGTTAGTGAGCGACAGTAATGAGGGCATTATTACCGATGACAACGAGCAGAATCTTCAGGAACAAACAACAACAAGTGCAAAGTCATTTGAAGATGTAGAAAAGGAGTTAATGAAAGAGATGAACGAGGCAACAATTGAAAAGGAGGAAGAGATGTTGCAACAGGCTTTTCATGACGTGTTGAAACAGAACTTTATGAATAAGTTACCAGATATTGATGTCAGTAAGAAGGAAGAGATGAAGCAAGATGATACTGAAGCGAAGGATAAAACCCCAGTGTTGACGGCTCAACTATCAATGGAGGGCACTGAGGACAAGCCGGAGGAAGTTACTGTATATGCATTGGCTGTCGAGAGATATCAACCAAAGATTTACAACAGGAACAATGGATGGGAAGGTGTAACATATCAACAAGCACTCATCTTTTGTTCAATGCAGGGTATGGCAATCTGCCCATATGATGCGATATGCCCCGATGGTGAGAAAGGAGAACCTCTTGGAGGATATCGTGAAGCTCCGAATGGTGATTGGGCATGGCTACCAATTCTTGACGATTTCGATGAATACATCCAAGGAGGTGCTCGTGAACGATGTGTACGATATTCTCACAAGTATGATGGTGAAACGCCAGAGTGGGATGGTTCATTTGGGCTTGATTCTACCGATGCCAAGCTTACCGAGAATCTAATGTGTTGTGCCAATGTTATGTAAAATGTGCCTCAAACGTGAAATGTAAACGTTTAAGTGTAAAGATAAATAAACTACTATTTTCTACAACATCAATTCCTATCTTATAACACCAGTCCTTACTATTACTATTGTTACGAGCTACACTAGGCTGTTCTACAAGACTTTGGATTTCCTCCCCAGCTGCATACACTTCCATTTGACCCACCACACCCATTTTTGCAAGGGTTTCTATCAGTATACTGAGAGCAATCACAAGAAGGGGGCGTAGAAGATGGAGGTGGCGGCGTAGCAGCAGTAGTAGAAGGGTTGGGTCCACTAGCTTGACAAGTAACCGATTGGCAACTTTTACTTACTCCCTTACCACATCCACCATTGCAAATGGGTGGGCAGCTGTCTAACCAGGTTGGGTAAATATTTTCATCACAATATTGCTCACCTTCACAACCGCAGAAGTATTTATCAACTGTTGTAACAGCCGAGGTAGTTGTGGTGGCCTGAGTAGTAGTCGATGCTACTGTCGTAGTGGTCGGAGATGAAATGATACAGCCTACATCAGACGAATCTTGACATTCAATTCCATTTGTTACAATAGTTCCAGTGCAACATAAACTCGACCCTCCAGGGAGTGAGCTACATCCGCTACCTCCACACTGCCCACAAGATGATGCACAACAGACTTCAGTACCTCCATTAGAGCCTTCGATTCCATCATAACAAAGTGGTTTTTGAGTCTATACGAAAATAAGCACACATGATATGAGCAACTTATGTATGAAAATTATATACAATACATCAAACTACTTACCACTGAGTTTGTAATGGTAACATCACGCCAGTGAACTTCAGTTGTTGTATCTTCCCCATCAGTTCGTAAGAAGCTAACGTTTCCCGGGCGTGTGACTGTATCTCCATTGTTTTGACTACATTCTGTTGGAACCACCTTTGATGTCGAACATGGCCAATCGCCCAAAGTATCCGTATAACTAAGTCCAAGCTCCCACTGTCCATCATTATTGTAATCTACCCACAATTCTAGTTGTACATCAGACGTATCTGGTACTGTGTTCACCTTAAACTTGAGACCTACCCATTGATTCATAGGCAAACCACCAGGGAAACAATCTACTCTCTTCGAGTTGCTATAACCCGATATATTACTATTTCCATGGAAGTATTCCTTCTGAATAGCACACTCTCCAGTACCTTCATAGATACGAGCATAGTACCCAAAGGCAGAACAACCATCAGAAGCGTACTGATCATGATTCGATCTTAGTCGTCGATATCCAAATCGTTATCATATTAACATTTCAAACGCTAATGTGATATCCTAGATGCTAGATCCATCACGCTCAAACCATCTCCTGTCAGGGGTGATGGGGTCAATCAAGTGTACCTCGTCCCAGTATCCATTCGTCTTCTCCTCTACAGCCCTCTTATAGTGAGGGTTAGTCCGAGAATGTCCAATAAAGACAATTACCCTCTTTCCTTGCCCATCATTTCGTTGACCAAGATCTTTGCCAAAGTATTCCTTGATAACACCAACCATTACTTGATTCTGCTTTTCCTGCTGTGGACTGTCCCAGATGTGTACAGGGTGCTGACGGATAGTAACCTTGCCCTTCTCTCGAGACGACGCTCATTGAGCTCCACGGTACGTTGGTGTTGATCTCCCACGGGATAAAAGACATGTCCCTTCTCGTCATCACACTCGTATGATATGTCATTGAGTGGACTCGCTGTAATCTCGGCATCTGGTCGAATATTCAATCCAAAGACTTCTTTGTTAGCACTTGAAATGGGGATGTTAGAGTTGCGTATGAAATCGATACATATATCCTCTGCCCTTGCATTTCCTGTAGCAAGTCTGTAACATCTCCCGCAACGATTTCTATATCGTGGATCACATGATGATTGACGTAATAATTGTGGTTCCATACAACAGTTTGTACATGCAATCCAAGGGCAGCACTTGATGCACTGTGTATTAGGGCAGTTGTATCCAATATCACTTTCTGGATCAAGATGGGTGCATTTGTTGCATTTACCGCAATGTATACAATTGTGCTGTACACAGAATTCATACCAACTTGCTCCTGTCTTATGATAGAACTTGTAATGATACTGCCATTCTGATTCCCCTTCTCGTTTGATTCGGATGACTCTAATATTCATATGCCTCATCTCATCCTGTAATTTCCACGGAAATTTCGAATACGTGTATCTGTGAAGTTATGATCTCCATATTCAACTACTGCTTCATCATCATCATAACATGTCGTCAATTCTGTTGGGAGGATATTGTCGCACTTAGTCTTTAGCCGTACACCGCTCAGCCTATCAACTGATTCGAATGTGCATTTCTTGATGAGCTCATCTGCAAGTTTTGATTCGTCGATAACAGTTGTTGCATTAGTAATCGATGAGAGGGAACAGCCATCACGGCGTAGCCGAGCAATGAGTTCAACCTCATTAAGTACCAGTACATTATTCCTCTCCTCGGCACGTCTGAGTAATACGTCTTTGCAGTTTATACCTTTTATTAAAATGGTTGCTTTCCCGAGATTTGTACCCTTTTTAACACCAGCTGCACCGAAATCTTCCAGTTCTTTTATCAAACTTGATTGGGGGATAGTAAAGCCACCTGATATGTGTATGTGTTGGCCTCTAATCAGGGAAGATGATCTAGTGGCTGAATCATCATCATTACCATCCGTATCACTACCACAGCAATTAGTATCTGTACAATCGACCCCCGATGTACAACCTAAAGCAGATGAAGGTATAGTTCGGGTAGAACTTGCGTCAGAGTTTGTAGTGCTTGTGTCAGAGTCATCTCCTTCCAAATCACTGATTGCATTAGCAGCATATTTCCTAACCGAGTCACTTTTATTAGCAGGGATTAGTTTACCCTCTATATCCAGTGATAACCGTAATAATGGGAATTCCTCTGTCTTTTCCTTCACTCCTACCCGTGATTTATTGATTAAGTATACCATCTGCTCCCAGCCTTAAATTCAAAAAAGGGAAATGGTCCTTCTTCTTCTTCTAAAAATCCAAAGAAGATAATTATAAGTATAATGAGATGATATGAATATAATATAGTTAGATAATATTGTTTATCAAAGTCAAAATTATCTTACCTTTGATGTTGGTACAATAGTTGATTTCTCTGTATGGTAAAAATCAACGCTACCACCACAGTCTTTTCTACCAGAGGATAGTATAAGATCACCATTATTCTCAGTGCCGTCATATCTTTGTAGATTAAAACAGCAAAGATCATTTGTGAGTATACCAAAAGGAGTTCTCAACATGAAAACATATACAATTATGTTGTAATTATCTCTCACCTTATTTACATCCATTGTTTATGCTTTTATCGATTTGTTTATTATCATATCGCATAGAGATTAAATCTTAGCAACTCGAATCAAATAAGGTTAGTAGAAGAATGTAACGAATATTTTCGGTGTACCGTCGTTTGATCGCTAAAATACCCTCCCAAATCACCTGCCAAAGTTAAGTTACAACAAATGGTTTATGTTGCCGACCTCATACAATATATCTCACAACTGAAACTAAATTATTTATTATGTGTTTATATTATTAATATAAAGGATCATAATCTGAGGTTTCATACAGCTGCAACAATATCCAATCAACAAACAAACATACCAAGTCACAAAAAGACACTAAAACAGAATACATAATATCAACATGTCAGAAGGTTATCATCCAACAACCGGAATTACAAACCCTGGTGGTAATGATGTTCTATATGGTCGAGGAGGGGGTACAAATGCTCATCCTGGTAATATCAAATTTCGTAAACTAGCTGCAGCACATAAATTACGATACCATGCAGCATCCAGATATAATAAACCAAGTGTGGCACGAGAAGTTGTTAAGGAATGGAGGACTATGAATCCACCTGGTAGATTCTTGACAAAGACGGATCCGAATCTTTACCCTGTAGTTTGGCATGATGTGGGTGATGAGAAGGCAAGGGAGAAGGCGTCACAGTGTTTACGTGAACGCAACGCGAATGAGGCAGTGACCGCGTTGGTTCAGACTGTTACTGCAACTGGCCAGGCATGTCCTGATGATTATGCCACATTAATGAAAAAGGCAGCAGAGGTAAAAGCTGTTCAGCAGCAGGGTGAAATGTTAAAGATGGAACTGAGTCATTTGAAATATCTCTTGAGCAGCAGCAACAGTATGGCGGCGGGGGGAAATCCTGTGGTCAGTGCAACTATGGCTGGGCATTACGTGCCTCCTCCTTATCTACTTCCTATACCAGGTAACACCGGCTGTATCAACAGCAAAATTGCAAATCCACCACCAGCAACAACATTGATGGCAAGCAGTACAAGTGTTACCGGTAATAATACTATTGGTATGATTAGTAGGGATCAACAACCTCTTGTAACCATGCCCACTGAGGAAGCTAATTACCTATCCAACAAGGCGGCGGCAAAGAAGAAGAGCACAGGTAATGGGGTAGCAGGCAAAACAGGGAACGATGGTAAACGTGCTTCCTATACACCATCATTATGTGCCTGTGATACATGCCGGGAAAAGAAAACGAAATGTGATGGTCAGCAACCATGCACATTATGTAAACAAAAATATATGAAACAGAACAAACTAACATCATTAGATGGAATTGACCCTCAATTAGTTGGATGCACATACTCAACAGCTAAAAAGAGTGGACCTGAGCCTGGATCTAAGTGTAAAAAGAGAGGAAACAAGTCGTCCACCCAGGGTAAGAAGAAGAAAGCAAAGAATACGCAGAAAACTACGATTTTACCACAACGTACCAGTCTTGACGGTAGTGTATCAGACAGTGGTACATTGAATTGTCCTTTTTCTCCACCACAAAAAAGTATTTCTATTGATGTAAATGATAAATCAGAGAAGGAAATGTTTGACAATTTTCCATTTGGTGAGGGTGGTTTATTTGGTGGAGGGGATACATTGTTTAGTTGCGATGAGGATATTATGGGAAATATTCCAGCACCAGCATCTTTACTCGAGGGCACTGAGGCTGAGGCACCTCCCAAATCCAATGTTTTGGGAAATGGTCCAGCACCCGCATCGTTACTCGAGGGCAACGAGGATGAGGACAATGGAAAGCTGGGGAAGTTTATTGGGCGTAATACTAATCTCAAGGAGCTAAGGTTTGCTGCTGTAGCTGCCGCTTCTTCTCAGCCATCTCCTAAGGCGGCACTTCCGAAACCCAAAACTAATCCGACCAACCAAAATGCTGGAGGTGGAAAGGGGGCACGGTTGTTACCTCAAGTTACAACTAATAAATCGAAGAAACCAAGTGGTCGAGGGAAGAAACTTCCAATTCAGGGCCCTGTACCCCCCAAACAAAAGACGAAGGCAGTAAAGAAGAAAGCATCAACTACGGCAAAGGCAAAGAAGAAGGATCAACAGCCTGCCAAACCCAAACAACAGCCCCAGAAGAATGAGAAGGCAGCTGCACCATCGGCAAGAGCAAATAGGATGCAGCTCAAGAACGCAGTAGCTGCTCCCGATGCTAAAAGTCTCTTGGAGGAGAAGAAACAGATCCTAAATCATCGTCGTAAGTTGTTGGCATATGTTCGTATGTGCCGTACAGCCGCTGAAGAAAGAGTGAACAACTTGAGTGCTGAAGATAGTGAACAATTGGAGGCTCTACGCAATGAACAGCCACCAATTGCGAAAAAATCTAAACAAACTGATACATCATCTCCAACCACCAACAAGGCAGCCGCACAAAAGTCATCATCTCCCATGTCATCATCACCGTTACGTCCTCATCAACGAAGCCTGTCCAATTCGGTAGAAGAGGGAGCGATGAAGGCTGTTGGTAACCAAGACTTGCCTGCCGAGTGTGCCGTTCAGTCATCCAGCAAAGCATTGTTCACTGACAAAGAGAATGTTGTCAGCAGTAGCAGTGATGGATTGGTAGAGGCTACCCAAACTTCTGAGTCAAGTACTTCTTTTGAGAAAGAGTTGACTAACATTCGTGAGGGATTCGAGGGAAAGATGAGTTCCAAGTTATCAACGGCCTTTATTCAAGTTTTGAAAGAAGAGGCAGTGGAAGAGACGGAAACAATCATTGGAATTGCAACTAACGAAGTAGAAGAGTTGGCTGAGAAATCTGGAGACGGGAAGTTACTAATGGATAAAAGAAAGGTTGAAGTGGAGTTGGTCGGTCTAAATAAAGCTCGTGATACATTGTCAATGCATGGAATATCTACCACCGATACCGATAAGGAGATTGTACTAAAACAGAATGAGTTGGATGGTATCAAGGCTAATCTCCTCCGAAGTCTCAATATGGCTACTGTCGTCAATATGAAGAAAAAGTACAAAGAAACATACGAAGAAATCATGGGTCAGATTGAGGAAATGTGGGGTCAATACGAAGGAGGTGAGAGGTCTTGCCTTGACGAGGAGAAAGCAAAGTGGGGACGTTTCTGGGGAACTTGGGAAAAGGCGACAGAGAAATAACTAGCATATGATTGACTTGACGTCTCTCACATGCAAGCAGTATATTCTCTACCTAGATCAGGAGAGTGGGAGACTAAATATAAGTCACTAGTTGCAAATGTCAAACCAGAGTAGCTCTTTGATATGCCTCTATTGACGTACTTTCCGTAGGCAGTGATCTCTACATTCTCCCAGCCTTCAACAGATGGATCATCATGGGGTCTACATCAAAGGCACTAAGCAGTGTCCTTGAAGTATCCCAATTAGAAACCCAATCACCATCTTGTGCAGTGACGACTGACGCCGTAGCAGTTAGCAGGGAGATTGCAAATGTAGACAGCAGCATGATTATTGTGCTATTGTGTTTAGATTATGATGAGTAAGTGTGTGAGATATGAGCGAGATGCTACTAATGCTGAGTTGTAATTATTGTTTATGAGCTCGGTCGTTATTGAATGATTTGCATCATGTCAAGAGGCAGTTGAGAGGCAGTTTTATTTTTACTCGTTATTTATCACGGTATCTTTTCCTCAATTTGTCCATTAGTGAAGGAAGGTATCTAGGGATGCAATGCATGAGTCGGTACTCTCTCCCTTCCTCTTCCTCTTTCGATGTTCTTCAACTGCTGATTGATTCGAATCCATAACTTCTAAACTAACATACATATGTCACAAGGCTCAATGGTATCTTTTCTTCTCTCTAGTAAGTTAGTAAGCATGCCCCCATGTTCTTCTCTAATATCTAAGGGTATGCATGTAAATGATGAATGAGGATTAAGCCGTAAATGCAGATAACTCTCTCCCTCACTCCGTCTCTTTCAATGCCTTCATTGATTCATTAGAAGTTCGTATACATAAGTATCCATGGGTTATCTTCGATCTCTCCAACTCATACAAAAACTGGGGTTTTCATATCAAAATTTAATCAGTCATGTGTTATATTCGTATTTCCTCAGTGTTGATAATGCACGTCAATCAAGTTTGGATACATCAGCTTCAAAATCATAATTATAAGATATGATGCGTCATTCATCCTAACTTGATCAAAACATATTGTTAACATTGTGGTTCCAGATCTATTTCTCATTTGATTCTCGAATGGCAAGATCTATCGATTCAAATGCATCAGCGTGAGTTCCTGGACTCTCATCATAATGGGAAAAGACTGTCTCATCTCCATTAAATATAAAAGTACCTCCATGATTTGTTGACTGTGTACAAAAGTTCGAATGTTGAGTTTGTTTAGAATGCAACAAAGAGTGGTTGATATATTCACTAACTACTTACCTGTTCAATCTTTGGTGGTATATAAACAGCTGCATAACATTGCACGTATAACAAATGAATAAGAGAATAAGTTTAGAGCAGCTACTTGCAAATGCAATCAGGTAACCAGAACACACAAATTACAAACTCACCGTCCTTCCATTTACCCAAAACTTGAAACAATGTTTTCAAAGATGATCCCTCCTTATCCTTACTACTAAATATTCGATCACGAAATCTAAATGCCGTCGCCGGTCGTATCATTGTATCCCAACCTCTATTTAATAATAATCTATCATAGCATCATTCTCTGGATCGGCATAGATCCATTCCTCTCCATCTACTATATCTAAATGATTACATAATTTCTTTCCTGTCTCCGGTGTACCTATTGATATCAATGCAAATGATATATTATTGTCAAGAAGCTCCTTCCTCTTGGTATTGAATTGAAGAATTTGCTCTTGACAGAAGGGTCATCCGAATGAACGTGTTAATACGATTAATGATACACCACCATTATTATCAATACAATTTGATAATGAAATGCGATCTCCGTTTAGTGTATAAACAGTTGATTTGTTAAGTGCCTCCTTGGGATTGATAGATATAGCTTGTGTAGAAGGTGATCCTGATATTATTGACGATGATAATAATGATGTACTGCTAGAAGAAAGAGTTGGTCCTCGATATTGTTGTAGTTGTTGTTGCAATGTTCTCGGAGTGATGGGGGAGAA
>Ga0214480_100930_pt1 | contig 13954 bp, 9 predicted proteins | sample M1_20Mar14CPVII9_3_FD_165042 | JGI IMG/M metagenome (GOLD analysis project Ga0214480, IMG submission 165042) | Marine eukaryotic communities from Monterey Bay, California, United States - M1_20Mar14CPVII9sort6BwellE17 | ecosystem: Environmental > Aquatic > Marine > Unclassified | place: USA... | reverse complement strand
GAGGCCAAATGAAGTAGCCAAATCGCCGAGACTTTATTTGAAAACTTGAATTCACATGACAACACAAAAACGCGAACTTTCCTGTAGGTTGGCATACCACTTGTTGGCTCTTCTGTCTCAGGTTTAGTCGGTGAATAAGTAGGCATACCAGATTCTTCAGCTTCATCTTCTAATAGTTCAGCTACTTCTTCTAGTAAGTCTGCAACGTCTTTATCGTCTTCTTCCTCATCTTGCAGTTTACGATGATGGTCTTTTACTATTGATCCTTGGGCATTATATATCTTGTTACTTCCAATACGACGTAGCTGAGTAGTACCCTGAGGTTGTTGTAGATGTGTAGCTGGTGTTGCAGAGGAAGCCGACAATATACTGCATAATATGGCGAAGAAGAGGGCGACGATTTTAGACATCATTGTTGTCGTCGTGATTTGCAATTTATTCTATATCTCTCCCTACTTTTTGGCAATATGTATAATGTAATCGACTAGCCCAGCCAAATTGGTGCTTATCGTCGCCGCCAATGCAACACAAAGAAGGCAATAACAACGATCGATAGTCACTTCCTTCTTCTCTCTATTCCAAAGGCATGCCGATTACCGATTGTCAGACAATGTGCAAAACCGTTCTATCGCAAACTCAATCGTAGTATATCTTTTTATCTTGGACTTGGGATGATCTTGGTTGTTTACTTCTATGTTAGTGTTGATTAAAGACCTAGGAGATAGACAGAGGAGTTTAATAAGTAGCAGAAGAATCATTATATTATATTATAATTGTATCAGGGTTGATTGCAAAACATAGAGAGATACTCAAAGATACGAGAGATACAAGATACGAGAGATATATAAAAAAAAAACAATAAAACAAAAAGAATATTATAGAAAGGAGACATACATCAATATAAAGATACAAACAAAAATGGTAACAACAGGAAGAATAGATATATCAGGACAGTTCGGTATGTGTGATACGTCAGAAGTATCAATATCACGTTCGATGCCAGCTGTGTTAGAAGGTAAGTAAGTGTGATGAGATTATGTGCATCAGATATGAACATTTTTATATTGTACTAACATACATTATGTTACATTGCCAATAGGAAGAATGAATCAATTTGCTTGGAATTCATTCTGTGAGAAGATGGATGAGGCATTAAAACCTATACAAAAAGCCAAGAAGGTTATGGTTGTTGGTGTTGGAAGTACAATGGCAGCAGCATTAGTTCTAGTTGTTGTTGGATTTGTTTCATTTGCAGTGTTAGGTAGCAAGTCTGTTAGTTCATTTGGATCGAGTCCTAGTCCAGCGTTAGGGATGATACCATTTGGTATTGGTATGCTATTAATGGTAGTTGGGACATGTGGAAGTAGTGTATATGCGTCAAGAAAGAGTGGAGATGCGCGAAATGAAATGAAAAAAGTATGCGAGGAAACATCGGCCATGCATCCTGGTATATCGTTCCATATTCGTGATCAAATGGTTTTCATGGGGTATAGTCGACGGAATTATGGTAATAATAACAATGGGTATGGAGGGTACAACAGTGGATACGATGCGAATTACAGCCACACCAATTACATTGAGGTTTATGTCACAGATGGCACAACAACACCGGCTGCCACCACCGCTACTGGAGTATATATTCCACCGACTTCAATGCCATCAGCACCACCGGTAGTAATGGCCGAAGTGGAGGGTGTCAAATCGCCACAAGAGAGAATGAGAGAGCTAGAGGGCATGCGACCCATGTTAACAGAAGATGAATATCAAGCTAAAAGGGCAGAAATCTTATCAGATGTGTAGATTATAATGCCTAAATCCTAAGTTAATCTTGTTTATCAAGAGATGAACAATCACTTTGTACATATCGGTCAAGTGTAACATAGAAATACTATTATGCCCCCCTTGCATACACAGGAGCCCAATCATCACCATTTGCATCTAGAAGTGACGCTCTTAACTTATGATGTGCGATCCGTTTTTGTATTTCCCTAGTGTCAAATGCTACATCTTGTTCATCTTCCTTTTTGTCAATCGATAGACGGTTCTTATTCCGTCCTTGAAACAATTGTCCTAAACCTAACAATCTATTAGGTGATCTTTCATGTCCCTCCTCGACGATTGGTTCTTCACTCTCTGTTGATGATCTTCTTCTGCTGTTATCTCTCTTGAATAGCTGGCCTAAGTCAAAACTTCTTTGACTTGATTCATCATCTCTGTTCATGGAGCGTGATGGTGGTGGTGGAGGTTGCTGTAGAAAAGTTATATCTGATGCATCATCTTGTTGGTCTACTACTATTCTTCTTCCAGACAAAGATCTACTAATCTGCCGGCTCGGTGGTGCCTCTTCTACTTGTGTTGCAGGAGCTGTACTAGCTCGTCTGAATAGTTTAAAGGGCTGTGGCTGTAGTTGCTGTTGAGATTGAGTATTGGGTAGAGGGCACTGATCATCCTCTTCATCGTCCTCATCTTCATCAACACCCGGCCATGACACTCTTTTGAGTTTCATCTTCTCCTTATTATAAGGCTTAAATGCATTCGGCATAGAGTTCCGACGACCAAACTTCATCGGATTAGTACTGTCTCCGCCACCAATTGACAAAGTAGCACGTCGAAGTATCTTCTTCGGAGTAGTATCTTGTGAAGGAGTAGGGGTGGGAGGAGCAGCACTAGAAGTAGAGCACTCGGTCTCAGCACTTTCAGCTCTGTCCACTGTATTGTCAATCTCATTAACACCACGCCATGATACAAACATCGGGGATGCATCTGATGTAGTTCGTCGTCTCATAGACTCCTTGAGTTTTAACGAATCTCGATCAGCTTTTGCATTTGCTATTTCGATTGACATATCAACTATCCTCTTTTCAAGCTTCTGTACTACCTTTTCCAACGATGGCATCTTTGTAATCATCTCTTAGATCGTCAATTGCAATGGGTGGTACAATTGTAGAGTAATCTTTTGCGAAATCTTTCATAATAGCGAGATGCCTCGTACTACTGTCGGATACTGATAGCTCACTCATTATTATGTGAGATGTCCAATAGATTGGTCTTTTTGTCTTTGACTTTGGGTAGGTGGCCACTGGTTCCTCGATTGTATATCTTTGTTATTGGTTGAGTAGTAGCCGAGTGGTGATATCTTGTGAATCTCGAGTTCAACTCAAGATTTACAAGATATCACGATGAGGAGGCAGTATCTCTTACTCACTGAGGCAGTAATATAGGCGAGTAATAATGACATGCCATAAACAAGTCATTGTCGTACCTTGTCAATATCGAAGACTATACACATTCAACGTACTACCAAATCTATACGTGTATTATCAACCCAAATTAAGTTAGTGTATCTTCTGTACAAACATCTTCTAAATCAAACACATATCATCAAATCACAGCCCCATTCTTAAACAAGTAGTGCTAATGTAAAACCAATCAAAACAAAACCGGTTGCAGCATACATACTGGCAGCACTGGTTTCATTTGAGTCTTCTCCCTCTACCTCAGTAAAATCCGGGTCTGAATCAACAGGAGGTTCAATGGCCGCTGGCTCTGTCGGGTTTGTGTAAGTAGTACTGTCAGGTAGAGTCGGTAGTTCCTGATTGGGCATTAACGAGTTGATATCTGGCACAGTGATATTGTCATCCACAATTGCCTTGTTTAAGCAAGTATCAAACTCATCGTTACCCATATCATCACCAACACAACAATCATCAACGGCACTACACATTTCTCCCAATCCCTCAACAATATCAGCAAACATGGCAACTTGAGTACAGCTTGTTTCAATTTGTGAACAGCCGCATCCATCTCTAATACTAAGCTCATCATAATCAAAACACCACAATAAAGTACAAATACCATCGTTTGGGTCAGCGGCTGGACAACACTCCAAAAACTCTTTCCCGCCAGCAATGCACATTACAGATGCAGGAACTGCTGCTGCATCAGGTAATGGAATAGCAGGAAGTGTGGGGTCAGTAATATTCTCAAACAAAACTGGACCTAATCCCATTTCACCTCCGTCTTCAATCACTAAATCATCCGGTAAAGTAGCAGTTGTAGTAGTTTCCTCTTCCTCTGCAATAGTTGTTGTCGTATCCTCAGGAGGTACCGTTGTTGTAGCGGTTGCAGTTTCCTCAACTGGCATAATCACCGGTCCAGGTTCCAATACAGGAATCTCAGGCACTCCTCCAGGGATGAGATTATCAAAGTTGGGCAACTCGAATTCATCATTATCAATCTTAGTTTGCATACAACCATTCCATACTTCATTATCATCTTGTGTATCTTCAATGCAGCAAGTGTCAACTGCTGTACACATATCAGTTAATCCGGGAACAATTGCTGCAAACATACCAACTTGTTCACATGAAGTGGCTATTATTATAGTTTCATTTGAGAGTTAATTATTATAAATGTGGTTAGATGTAACATTTCGATTTCAAACACATACTCTTTATATACACCAGTATGACATACATATCAAACACATATCTTTAAACTAACAAAAGCACTGGTATGATGCCGTGTTATAATATATACTTACCAACCTCAGCACAGTCACAGTTAGCCCTCAACTCAATACTATCTAAATCAACACAATGTAATAAAGTACATACACCATGATCTTCACTCTTCGATGGACAACAATCGAAGAAATCTGTTCCAGTTGCAATACATGTGATTGGATCCTCGGCACCAGCCCATTCTAGGCCTTCCCCTACTAATTGCAATGAGCGATGGTGGTTTGTAGCAGTGACGCTACTGACTATAATTGTGGCAAGAGATAGTATATAGGGCGTCATGGTTTATTGTTTTGAGGATATCTGTGATAACACTCCAACTGGTAACATAATAACACATATCAACAAATAAAGATACAAAGAGCGATAGAACGGTCATTTTTTCTTCAGCGACTCGACCATAAATTGGTAGACTGGCGGCTACTAATATACCTAGAGTCTTTATAATGTATATACAATGTCTGCAAAGTTTGATTTTTAATTCATGTTATCATTAGTGGTGGTCCCGAGCTGAGCTGCCCTTGGGCCGGGCTCATGTCACAGAGATGTGCATTCAACTCGATATCGTATCCAGCCTCACACCTATGAAGCTTATGATTCATTTAAAGACTTCTGAATATAAAAAAGATGCAGCATTGACTTCGTTCAATAAAGTTAGAGGTGAGGGATGCTGACACAATTGTCTCGACATAGAATGCAGACCTTCTTGTCTTGTCTTATCTTACCAAGTTACATATCATCCATGCTCTCAACTTTACTAATCAAGCAGGACTAACTTTACCAACCAATGCCAACATTTGTTCATATGTAACAAAGATGAATGATGCCTGACCGACAGTTTGTACTAACTTTGATGACATCCCTACAAATAATGATGTGAATCCACCATTATTCGTATATTGTTGATATAGACAATCTATCATACCATTATATTCTTTTAGATTCATCACATCTGCTCCTGCTACTTTTATATTATTTGAATCTTCATTGACCTTGTCATGTTGTTTTTGTTTCATATCTTGTACTTCATTCTTTCGTATACGGATCAACATTTGACCCAACTGTAATGGATATGTAAGTACTGTTGCAACAGTTTTTGACAATGCACCAAAGACAAATGCCTCCATGGCAGTCAATTGCAGTAACAGCTGTACCTTATCTTTCTTCCTCCCAGCAGCACTACTTCTACTACTACTATTTATTATTCTTGATCGATTCTTAATACCCAACACCCAAACTCTTATCTGCTCATATATAAAGTATTGTATAGCTGGATTTGACACAAGTAATAATGACGATAATGTGCCATGCCATAATTGTAATATACCTTCATCATTACCAATTTTATACATCATTTGAAACAAGTTTGGCGTCTTCTTCTCTTCTACTACATCTTTGTATTCTTCATCAGATGAAGATGGGTCCATTTCCATGATACGTCGAGTACCATTCCAAAGAGGTGTAGTTATCAATACATTAATAATACCAGTTATTGTTGATGCCAATAACGATAATGCCACATTCGACTTGGGTAGTATGAAATGTAAAAACTTGATATGGTTCTCTACTTGCCTTTGCTGTTTTTGTATCCTATTATGATGCATCCTTCCTTGTAATTGAAGTATAGACATACGTCGTCTAATAACTTCCAATGTGTAGAATGTAATGTAGGATGATATTAACATTGTTGTTATCATTGAACTTGATCCTCGATATAATGTTTTTTGTTTGTATAAACGGATGAAACATTCTAAGTTTGTTTCTTCTTCTGCGACATCATCTTGTTGCGAACTATCACTACTTTTCTTATTATTTCTTTGCATTTCAACACGAAGTAGTTCCAGTGGGTAGAACAGCCATGTCGCGAATGCTCCGCCTATAGCTCCCGCTATTGCATGAGCTTGTGGTGGTAGATTTTTAGTAGTTGTCATGATGATAAAAAGGCTGTGGTATACTATGTATATGTGAAACCAATGCTGTCTACTTTGACGTTTGAGATCTGTAATATGTTCTCTCCTCTTGACGCGGCGAGTAAGAAGAAGGATGAATAGATGATGTTTGGAAGTGGCAATCAGTTTTGCTGATCAAAGATATGGTTTGCGGTATCCTTTTCAAAGATGATATAGAATTATGCTGCTCCTCCTCTCAACTCTTCGTCGACCTACTATACAATCAGGTAGATGCCAAACGATCTATATACTCCTCTTTATCAAGTTGGTGTAAGGCTGGTTTGCGAGTACGATTTTAGTGGGGAGAAAGAAAAATAAATGACGCGTTCTATCGCTCTTTTCCTCAACGAGTTGGATTGCAACTCATTTCCAATTCAACCCCAGTGATGACGATGTACTTTCCTAAATGGCAATGGTAAGCGGCGCTAGTAGATGTATAGCTTTTTTTGTATTGGTATTATATTGCAAAGAGAGAGCTCTATTTTATAATTGAGTGGCCGTAGTTTATCTTTTGTGCATATGATAATGAGCACTTTTTTCTTCACTCACTCATTCACTATTTCTTCTTCTTCCAAATACACATCAACAATAAAAAACAAGAGGTGGCGTCCAACATTTGTACTCCTCGGTAGCAGTAGTAACCGTTCTTCTTCTAATAATATTAATAATAATCTATCAAAGAGATTTGCAATAAAATCAACATCATTACGTACACTTTCAACTACTTCGACAACAACTACTTTGACTACTATACCTGATTTACTACTGAAAAAGCCAGTTGATAATACTAATTCTAATTCTAATAATATATCACCAATATTGTATAATATGGACCAATTAACTTCCATGGATATATCAGTTGATGATACAAACACTAGTCCGATTGCAAAAGAAGAGCTAACTGATGGCGGAGCCTCGGGGGTAAGCGGACTGCCTATGAGTGGTCAACAATCTATGGATATTTCTCTAGGCAGCTCAAGTGCTACCCCAAATGCTGAGCAGCTCAAGGATAATGGTAACGAATTGCAAATCTCACCATTGAAATCGGTAGAAGGGGGAGAGAGTTTACTACCTTTGGAAGGGCAGCAAGATATCAGCTCGTCGTCGGCCATAACTGCTGGGGAGAATGATGAGGATGTAGAAATGAATAAGTCTACAGAAGATAGTTATCCAACAATTGGGGCATGTAAAAGTATCGAGGAGGCATCTGTTAATACCACTATTGAATGTCCATTGGATGATGATGAAGAAAATGGGATTGATAAGGAAATGTTGCAAAGCACCCTCTCCACTGATATTAGCATGCAAGCTGAAGAATCCCCAACAGAACAAACAACACCATCCAATCAACATCACAATGTCAAGCTATGTCTAACCCCTGCTGAAATAGAATTATTCACATTATTAACAAACGCCGCGGAAGTTTATGAAAGTGGTAAATTATGTATTAATCCCAACCCTACGAATGATGATGTAAGTGCTCGTGGAGGCTTTACTAAATTGCAGTCATCTTCCACCATAAACAAAGATGGCACGGAGAAAGAAACAGAAGAGAAGTCATGGTTGAAGTTACCACCAAAGATTAATCAACCAATACAGATCCGTATAGCGGGGGGGTGGGTACGTGATAAGATTATTAATCAACATTCTGTCGATGTTGATGTCGCGTTGGATTGTATGATGGGTGTGCAGTTTGCACGGATTGTACAGGCTTATTTAGCCTTGGAGAATGGTAAGAAAGAGAAAGAGGAGATGGAGGGTGGTGTGAATGGTGATTCTGTAATGAAGGAGCAACAAGATATTGAAGAACAAAAGCAGGCTGAGGCTTTTGCAGCCTTACCACCATCCAAACAAGGAGGAGGAGGCAGCAAAGCCGCCAAGAAGCAAAAGAAGAAGAATAAACAACCAAAGATAGGTGTTATCGGAGCCAACCCTTCCCAATCGAAACATCTTGAAACTGCCACGATGAATATACACGGTATAGACATTGATTTTGTTAATTTACGTGCCGAAGAAGTATATGAGTTAAATTCACGTATACCCACATCTAAAACGAAAATGTTTGGTAGTCCATTGGAAGATGCATTACGTCGTGATTTTACAATTAATTCATTATTTTATAATGTAAGAACAAACAAGATTGAAGATTGGACAGGACGAGGATTAGATGATTTAATTGTCCATCGGAGGATTGTAACGCCCGTGGATGCACATACGACATTTCATGATGATCCATTACGTATCTTACGTGCTATTCGGTTCTGTGTTCGATTAGATTTTACATTAGATGATGAAATTGTCCAGGCGGCCATGAGTAAGCGTGTACATCACTCGTTACATGTCAAAGTTAGTAGAGAACGTGTTGGCAAAGAGTTGGAGGGGATGTTAACGGGTAAACATGCCAAACCTGGTCAGGCATTAGATATGATTGCAGATTTGCATTTGGCAGGGTCAGTATTTGCCTTCCCTGGTTCATTTCCCGGTGATAGTTCTGATTTACATGCCAGTGGTCCAGTTACTGGTAATATATTGGGAGTTCCATATAACTGTAGTTTAGGTACGGATACAGTTGAGGCTGTTGAGAAGGCTGTTAGTCAGCGCGCCATGGGCTGGGAGGAGAGTAGTAAGTTGTTATCGGTATTGCCTACGGTGATAGAGGGACATATTGATGAACGTGAGAGTATAACGAGAGAGAAGAAGACCGCCAAGGAGACAGTGGCATCATTACCATCTACCGTCGTCGATACACGTCTCTTGCATCTATGTATTTTCATCCTACCATTTCATAATCTAACCTTTCCCGATAAGAAAGGACGGGAGGTATCGGTGACATCTCAAATGATCAAGGAGGCCCTCAAGTTTCCTGTTAGAGACATACAAGCGGTATCAAAGATATTATCTCATGTTGATGAATTGGCAACAATTCTATCCGAAATTCGATCAGAGTTGGAAGAAGCACAAAATGGACAAGGAGGAGATGCCCCATTCAAACTCAGACCACCCTGTCGACTTCGAGCTGGATTACTTTTACGTTCACTCAAGGAAACTTGGGTGACATGTCTACTAACTGCGGCTGCTTGGGAGATTCGTTCCTATCAACGACTTGACAACGGAAGTGCAGAGGCAGCATCAGCAATACCTCTAGATCAACCCGCTCGTGAGTTCTATCGTGCCATTGTTGATGACTTGGCCTTGGATGAGTGTTGGAAAGTACCACCACATCTAAATGGGAAGGAAATCATTAAAGAGTTGATTCTACCCAAAGGTCCGATAGTGGGCGTATATCTAGATGATCAAACAAGATGGATGTTGTTAAATCCCGACGGGACGAAGGAAGAATGTAAGGCGCATCTTCAAGAGAGGAAACGAGATCGTGAGTCACAGGAGAGTAGTGGAAGTGAACATGGAGGAGCAAAGCACATCTCAAAGAAAATTTGCCCTGAGACATAGCATTAACTGTAAATATAAATACCACTATGTACTATTAAAGAGCATGTGCCCAAGTACTCATGTCAAAACCTTGGATTATTCTACAAATACGTATGAGTAAAGAGCGACTAAACGGTCATTGCTCTTTATCCCAAAATTCATACATCATCACCTCTCAACAAGAAGATGAGCTTTGCCTAGTACGTCTGTGGCTCATTGCATATTTACAGAGTGCAGGCGGTGGTATGATAATGTACTACTAGTAATCCCAGTTTAGTGGTGTGGCAATTCATAGAATCAGAGATAGAGCTATTTAAAATTTGAATGCACATCTTGTGCACATAATTTTCATTGCAGTAAAATTACACCACCCAACATAACATAGACTTTAGTAGTATACGCCAAGATGGGGAAGAAGAATAAAAAGTCAAGGAGGTATGATGATGATGACCTGTTACTTGGTGACGAAATTGCAACAGATAATAATACCCTCGAAGCTAATGAGGATACTACTCTTGAAGAAGATAGCTCTGCTCTGCCCTTAGATGAAACTCAAGATGCAGATGAAACTCTAGATGACACTGAAAAACATTCACAAGCAAAGGAACAACTAAATAACAACAAAATACCTAAGCAAAGTAGTACTAGCATCATCAACATTGACCTAATCAAACTCGAAGCGACAATGACCGAAGTTTTAAAGAGCTACGAAAATAATTATCAATCAGAAGATTGGTTATATCGTACCATTGAAAAGAATATGCACCTACCAAAGCACAGTCTCAAATCAAACTTAGAATCAGATATATTAGATGATATACTAGCACGTGTTGAAAATGAGGTACAAACAAAGTTGGATATACGATATGATGAGGATATGAAGAATAGAAGTAAATTTGATGTATTACTTGCAGAGATAAGTTCAAAGAAGTCGGAACTATCAAGTGTAGATGAAGTTACATTAAGAGAACAAGCAATATTGGTACGGTTGGATCCTGATGAGGTTATTGATACAGTAAGAGAGGCTATTAGTAGTGGATCTAATGATACAGATGAGGTAGATGAGCAACAATTGGACAGTGTTGGCAATTATTCAATGTCGGTATCTATTCTCCTAGCACTTCAGCCTTACATCCACCAATCTTCGACACATCAATCATCATTCTACTTCATTGTGCGTTACATTTGTCTCGTTCTATACAAGGTGATGTCCCTCATCCTCGGAGAACAGGCAAGCACCAAAGCAGATCAAATATGGGAAAAGATACACTTGCCACAACTCAAGGCAGCACAACTAGCACAAGAACAGGAGAATGACAATAAAATGCTACAAAACAATAACCATCTCTGGAGTACCGAACAACAAACTTGGATAGAAAAGGATAAAGTATATCATCCAGCTGCAAATACAAGTACCATCCCTCCAACGATACGATATAATACAAGTCGAAAAGTTTGGGAACGGTGGCAGAAGAATCTAACAACGAGAACAAAGGCAATGAAACAAGCCGCTGCTATTGGGAAAGTTGCACCTCCATTCACTAGAGGAACATTCGTACCAGTTCGTGTTGGGGAAGGATGGGCTAGTGCACCTGATCAGGCCGAGGTTGATAGTGAACAGATTGTGAGTGGCGGTGTACGGTTCTTTGTTTGTTTACCCATGAAACAACAACAAAAGCAGCAGCAGCAAAGTACAGTAAGTGAGAAGCAGCAACTTTTAGAAGTAGTAGATGTCACGACATGGGTATCAAAGACTTTATTATCAAAGGAGGTGGCAAGGGAAGTGGGTACTGTTGATTCAGGCAAAGTGTTATTCTCATTAGATGTATCATCATTATTGATTGGTAAGAAGGGAGGGAAGAAGGGAAATAAGAATAGCAACAACAACAGAGGGAAGAAGAACCAGAGTAAAGATGAAAACAACAAAGATGAAGAAGATGATGATATTGCTGCAAGAAAAGGCGTTGGGCATACTGCCCGTGTTAATGACAAATACATGGACCGTATGAACAAGTAAGGGACACACAAGTGGGATATAATAAGACTGTCTAATACTTTAAAGATATACTCCAAAGGTTATCCATAGGCAAGACCGACTACTTCACTACCCCAACACCTCTTAATACTTTTCTAAATTAAAACACACAAACCTTCTTCTGATTCTCTTCTCTAATCTCTTCTCCACCTATATCCTCACTCCCCCACTCCTTCCCCTCATACTTGTTTAAATGTGGTCATCGAAGGATGCCGAGAAGGCAAAGGCAAAGTTGGAAACGAACAAACCAGTGACGTCTGTGAACTGGCCTCCTAAGCTGCTAATTGGAGAGGTAACCTGACCAGATTGGGTAAAGTCAACGCTCACGGAGTCGTGACCATGAGTCCAGTAGTCCAAGTTGCCAGTAATCAACCCACCCTGGGTGGATACGGCACGGAAGGTACAGTCTGGACTAAAAGTTCCTTGGAATACAATGCTTGAGGGTTTGCCAGAACCACCATTGACGTTGGGTTTAAGCAATGGATTGACTTCAAGGCGGCGGTCGGAGATCTCTTCTTCAGAAAGGCGGCGGTCACCATTGGGTGCAGGCTTCTGAGTAAAATCACCCAAATCCAAGGTGACACGGATAAGATTTGTATTTCCCCCAATGGGGAGGGGAACTGTATCAAACTCCAAAGTGTATGGTCCAATTTGAGGACCTGGTGAAGCATCTTGGGTACAGAAAACACCATTGGCGTTGGCTCCCTCTGGAGTTCCGGGCTGGTTAGCCAGAGCTGGGACGATGGTGCAAACTTCTCCAACTGAGTTTAGGATTCCAGTGTTGAAGTCCGAGGGAGAACATGATGGGGGTAGTTTTGGTTTAAAATAATCTCCCCAACCTGCTTCCTGTGTCGACGATGATTAATGTTAAGATAGATATGACATTGATGTGAGTAACGATATGATAGATGATATGAATGATATTGTTATGAAACACATAACAATAACATAACACAAGATGCGCATCATTATATAACAGATCGAACACGAAGTATTATATCTTACCTCGATAGCCTCGGCCAACTTGTCGGCTTCGCTCTCGGCTTTACGAATGTTCTGCTTCTTTTCAGCGGCATGGGCGGTGGTGGCAATAAGAAGTGTGGCGGCTAATGCTGAAATCTTCATGGTTTATTATTATAGTTGGTGATAGATAGTAGCGGAAGGTGATAGCGTTGGACTATGTAGAAGTTTGATGTAGTAGATGATCGATGATCAAAATTATGAGCTCTTCATTGCAAATAATGAATGCATGGCGTTGAGCATTATCAAGCAAAACACAATGTGGCGGCATCTTTATAGAATCAGCGAGCTCGATTTCCAGTATCCTCGAAAGTTCAACTTCTGACACTCACGAAGTACTATACGAAAGACTAATAAATTACACTGTAATATTGTACGATAACACGCGTTGGCCTTCGTAGTTTCAGCTCGGAGAAAATGAGACAACTATTTTGTGAGTGTTTCGTAGTTGCAACTATTTTGCAAGTAGCTTCTGATGTTTCTTCATTATAATAATTCGTACGAAGTCACTTCTGTAACTGCCGGAGAGCTTCTTTCCTTTGTAGGCGGGCGATAGTCAATCACTTGCTGGTGGATGATGGGAAAGCAAGTACGCATGAGTCCTCTGTAGCATGTTGAGTAAGAGTAAGGTCAAAGGGTATCCTCCTCTAATTGCTAGAAATAGAAAGGTTATGAATGATAGTATTTGTACTTCTACTTCTACCGAGGTATTACACTTTCATTTAAAGTAATGGCAGCTAGTTTCTAGTTTGTTAGTATCTCTGAGTTGAGTTAGCCCATGTCACATCTGTATCTTAATACCATTTTTGGAGCTAACGAATCACTGTTTATAATCATGACATTCTCTACCGCCACATGTCAGTTACCATCTATTCTGCTGCATACTCTTGATGAGCTCTTAAGTCTGATTCATAATCTTCCATCCTTTGGCCTCTTCTTCTTTCAATGCCACCGCTTGAAAAAGATATCAATAATAAACCAATACCTGATAATACTGATGT
>Ga0214480_100928_pt1 | contig 13955 bp, 11 predicted proteins | sample M1_20Mar14CPVII9_3_FD_165042 | JGI IMG/M metagenome (GOLD analysis project Ga0214480, IMG submission 165042) | Marine eukaryotic communities from Monterey Bay, California, United States - M1_20Mar14CPVII9sort6BwellE17 | ecosystem: Environmental > Aquatic > Marine > Unclassified | place: USA... | reverse complement strand
AGAGAGTGATGCATGCCTTTGCGCTATGGCCATACATTGTCCGACAGCCGGCTCGATTTCGAAAATCTGACCCAATCTGAGGCAAGAGAACCGCCAACAAGTGGCTGTGAAAGTGTGATGGAGGGCCATACAATGGTACTGTCTCCTTTGAATTGAAGATTGATTAATGTGCAAGCTTTTTCAGGATTTTTTAATTAAATTTCTACACAGACAAATTGTTTGCTAGTTTTTGAGTTTTTTCATAGTAAAGTGTCAACAAGTGTCATCAAAGTAGGTTAGTAGGTCCTATAAATGTGTGTTGAGTGTTTATTATCTTGTTATGTACCTATATATTGTTTATTGATTATTATACATGATCCTTTGTGATTGCACACCATGACTACACCTCCATTTATCCGATACATGCTGAATATTGGCATTTTTTGGTGTTTTCTGCTTATCCATGTTGCACTTGGACTATATCAGTAGAGTTTGTCATTAGAAAATGATAATTGATGTAAAGTAGATCATATTTGATTGTTGGGTCATCTCCTAGATCCCAGTATTGAAGGCACTACAGTGGATTTAGTGCCAAAAACTAATGTGGTGTGAAGTTTGGGGTGGCATCAAGTATGTTCTTTCTTGTTCCTGGGAAGCTGTCTTCTTTTGAAACTTCCTGGATTCTGCAATAAGTTTCATTATATTCCACGTTGATGTTGTTGGATTTGCTCATTCTCGAATCGATAAAAGTTGAAGTGAGGAAGTAAGAGGAGGAAAAGGCGGCGGCGGAAGTCTATTGCAAAATACCATACTAATCAATAATCCTTAATAGATATTAAAATGAAGAGCCGATTTAACCTGAGATTATTAATATTGGTTGTACTTGCTTTGTTGAGTATATCTAATGTTGCACTTGTACATGCTGATGATGAAGGAAGTGCAGAGGCCGTGGTTGATGCTACAGGAGATGTACAAGTTGATGAACCAGAATCTGTAGATACACCATCAGATGATGTGGATGATAGTGCTACAGAAGCTGTTACGGAAGAAGAAGAACCACCAGTAGTAGAAGAGACGGCTGCAGTTGTAGATGAGGTAGATAGTAGTATCTCATTCATTACGTCAGCTAAATCAAAGGCAACAGCACTTGTCGATAAAGCCAAGGAGATTACCCCAGCACAAATGAAAAAGGCTGCCGCCGGAGCACTTGGTATTTGGGGTGTAGCCGCAGGTGCCGGTTGGGTAATGAATCAGATGGGATCTGAGGACTAAATTACAGGGTTGGTGAATTGAAATATTATGTCTTGTGTCCTTATAATTTTGTGGTTGGCACAAGACAATTATTGAATTCAATATTATATATTAAATGTCTACAAAATCAAGAAGAAATTCGTGGGGAAAAGTTTATGATTAGTTGTGTATGTTCGAGGGCTATTAGGATTACACAAATGCTAGAAAATTTATCTCTCACATTGAGAGATGTCTAACCTTAAAGACACAAAAAGTATTGAATTATTGGGATTAGTGCACATTGGCATTATTTATTCTACTTCTCCATTGATACTGATTATGGTGTGTACATTTGTTCTCTGTATGTGTATCATATTGCAACTACTGGATGACCAACATCATCTAATTGTGCATAGGGAAAGTAACGTCCATTGATAGAATCAAACGTACATCGGGGCCAAGACACTCGGAATGGTTTAGTCTTCTGAATAATCTTTTCACCTCTATTCCTTTGCACATACCAAATCTGGTAATTGAAGGGAGGCTTGAGAAATACTAATTCACTTCTTGCAAACCAATACACCGATCTCCCATCATTGAACGACACGCCATACTTGTCCTCTTCTGAATTATCTGGGATATGAGTAACCTTTCCAATCTTGTCCTTGAATGTAAAGTGATGATCACCACGACCACACCCTTCATCAAAAGCAAGACCGCAGGCTTGAAATGTTTTACTAAGAGGACAAGAGTCTGAGTATACCCCAGACAAGTCAGAACTAGAATAGCTTCCGCCATCCTCCACCTCAATCAATGGGCTGCATGGACGGACCGAGTAATAACGAGAATCTGTTTTAGGGATATCTGTAAACGAACGTTCTTGTGTACACATGATATCATCTTCATCAGCAGGTAACTCAGGACAATATGGGAAAAGCTTCTGATACTTATCATCAGCATATTGCTCATCTAGGGACTCATCAAGGACAGGAGCAAACGGACCACCCTCATTCGATTGCCTCTTTGGACAGAAGAAAGCTCCAACCTTGGATGTTCGAACAGTAGATAACATTACTGGGCAACAACAAGAAGGAGCTTTGCTATTTATCCGTACCATTGATCCAATTGTAATATCCTGGTCTTCATAAGAACAGAGTATTCGCGATGCGTCATTCTTATATGTCAATGACAATGTTGTTGTAAACATTCCATTCACTACCGGAGTATCAAGCTTGGTAGTTGAAAGGATCGTCTTCTCGTCGTCATATGGGGAGCCAATTGGTCTATGAATTTCGAAATATGTACCGCACTGCTCGTCGTTTGCAAACTTTCCACCACAAGTCGCGATATGAGCACTCTGAGCGTACGCAACTTGCATACAATTAGGGCTTCTTTTGCCTTCAATTGTAAAGCAGTCTAATGTTGAATCAACGGTATGGTTGTAGTCACTACAAGGTGGTACCATTGGACTTCGTTTAGCTGCATACCGATCATCAACACAGTTTGCATGTGGATTTCGAAGTCCTGTACAAGCTTCATCGATATATAATATATCATCAGCTCGTCGTGAGTGTTTGTGATTTAGCTCGTTTCCATACTCATCAACCAAGTCGATATTATGTAGAGGTTCATCCACACTGATGGGTATACCGTTGGAATAACCGTCAGAGAAACGATTACGAGTTCCTGGAGAGTATGAATATTCGCCGTAACCGAAACGATTTATGCAGCAATCATATCCAAGAGATTGGTTGTCTTCTCTTGTGCTATTGTATCCACAAGGGTTAACGAGTAAACTGATGCGATAGTCTTGAGAGCCAGGAGGAGAATATCTGTAGCTCTCATACTCTTCAACCTCTTCCTTATTTGGGAAGTAATCTTCTACAATATCTGGATGTGATGTCAACTCAATTCTTAGTTCAGCCTGTCCTTGGATGATAGCTTGTCCGTGTTGCAATGACAAGTCAGTGGCGCTGACTAATAGTTTTGGTAATAGTATGATTGTGCAAATGACTAAACTTGATAGGAATATCATCTTCAGCCTCTGTGATAATGTTGCATTTGTATAGTGAATGCTAGACAATATCTGACTTCGAGTCGGTGATTGCAGTGAAGATTAGTGTAGCCTATTTGAAATGTAGTTGGATGGGTAAGTAGTGGATGAAAAAGGTATGTAGAGGTACGTCATTTTTATTTACACAAACTATGTAAAAGAAGCCAAGAATTATCCAAGTCAACTAATAACAACAATACAACTGAATAGAATGGAAGAGTATGACGAACTCTCTTCAGGTCCTTCTAGTGACGGAACTTTGGATTTGAGTCACAATACGTTTCGAACTTTGCCTTCAGAGCTTCGTGATTTCACAACAACATTATTACATTTAGACCTGAAGAACAATCAGCTCACAAACATTGACTCAATAGGCAACCTGATTCTTTTACGATCGTTGGACGTGTCCTTTAACCAACTATCAACTATCCCCGAGTCGATTGGCAAGTGTATACGACTGGAAAGTCCGAGTTTGTGTTGCTTTGTCGTGTGCTATGGTGTGTGTTCAATATGAAGACTCGGCTATTCGAATACTTAATTTGAACCCAGTTTACCTGTATGTGATTGCCTTTGCAAGCCGCATGTACTAACGTTTGTTACAATCACTTCTCTTTTATCTTCATAAACTCTTCCAGAGGAAACTAAACATCGCACACAATGAACTCGTTAGTATTGACGAAAAGATTGGTAATTGTATACTATTGGTGAGTAGTATCGTCTACTATTGCATGTACTTTGCAGTTTAAGTCTCATCATATCATATACTGTCATTGCTCACCACCTTAAACATCAAAAGGAAGAGATCATTGCAAATGACAACCACTTAAATACTTTACCCAAGTCGATTGTACGACTATTTGTCTTATCAGTGTTAGACTTGCGAAACAATCGACTTACTACACTGAATACTGAGCTTAGTAGATTGGTAAGTCGTGGTATTAACCTAGTCTAAGCTTCTCCATCCAGTACTACCCTAACACACAAACATCATTCTCATCAAATCAAAAACACAGCCTACGCTCACACAGTTACTTTGTGAAGGCAATCCACAACTAACATCGGCTCCAGAAAACATGAGAGGTGATAGTAAGATGCTTTTACATTGCTTAGAGATGCAACAAAAGTTCAAGGATGTTATTGATCCAAAAGAGGAGAAGCTGGAGGAGTTGAAAGTGAAAGAAGAACAGCTAAAGTCCGAGTTGAAACAAGCAACACAAAATGAGCATTTAGAGAAGGAAGTTGCTACTCTGGAATGGGAAAGGCCCGATCAATACATATACTGGAAGAGTAGACTACGAGATTGTATATACTCCATATTAGCACAAATGAGAGTTTGTTGGGAAATTGTAAAGGATGCATTTGTAAGATGGAAAGAAAGAAGAAGGACACATCCGCTGTATTAGATTAGATAGTATTATACATAATATATACACAAATATATACATATACTCATACGCATATTTCTAGAAATATCAACTACTTAACTTCAACTTAGATTAGATTTGTCCGCGGTACGACACTGGTGCGAGTCATTTCCTAGTGAGGCTTATGTAATAGTGTGAGTAAAAATGTTAGGCTCAATAATCGAAGGCAATTACTGTGTGATAGGTGGATTACACTAGGTACACATATTAACTAAACACGTAGCTGGTTAATACTATTAGCCTCGGCAAAAAGAGTAAGCTTCGCCTCCAGGTGTGTGATATCACCTTGAAGTAACTTAAAGGCATGATCAATGTAGAGAACATCATCCACTGGGAATAGTTCCAAATTCGTCAACCCAGGCAATACCCTAATAGCACTAGCACTGCATATTAGTATATACTCCAATGGCAGAAGACGAGGACCTACTCGGGCTGGGCAGCCAAGAAACGATGTCAGCCGATGTGTCAAATCTTGTTGCCGTTAATATAGTAGATATGGGCAGCAGTATTGGTAAGTGTGATAAGTTGTGTATTTGATACGATAAAGAGAATATGTTTGCAGAAGTTTATTAATTACATGGCAATCAAACTACTGTATTAATGTACTATATTATTATCTCACTTATATATGTTGTATTCTTCTTCTCAATATTATATTCATATCATATGCTCAATAAATAAATGAAGATCCAGCAGAGAAAACTTTATTAATGGCACACCCAAGTAAACCACAAGCAGCAGCAGCAGCCCCAGATAAGAAACGAAGTACCAAAGGAAGTAGTAGTAATCGGAATAAATCACCAATGGCTCGTATACGGGGAAGATCATCTGGGGGAGAGAAGAAGTATGAAGGAAGAAAGGCACCAAGTGCTCCTCAGAGGGAAAGCAGTAAACCATCATCATCATCTCAACAAAAACAGCGACCATCAACAAAGCAACGTACCAAGGCCTCAGACCGTATTGCCAAAGCTTCAGCAGCACCATGGTCGGAAGTTAAAAAAGTACGGCGTAAATCAAGAGATGGAGCTGAGCGTATTATCCGTAGATTATCAATGACTAAAGGTCCATCTTCAACAAGTAACAATACATCAAATGAGGATAGTGAATTAAATAAGCTGCGTGCCGAAATGAAGAAGAAGAAACAACGGAGTAGTACAGCTGCTGCAACAAGTAAGAGAGGAGGGGATAAAAGTAGTAATTTAAGATCATCGAGTGAAAGACGATTGTCAGATGAACAGGAACAAAAGGCATTAGAATTGAAACGATTAAGAGAGGAAAGGAAGAAACAGTCTAATTCTACAAATACTGCCGGTAGCAGTGCTAGTGGGGCAGTATCATCATCAAATAGCAAGATACAGAGGAAAGGTAGGCCAAGTAATTCATCTGATGATGCCAGCAAAGTAATTAGTAAGAGTGCATCTCAAGAGGAGATTACTGCAACATCCCGATCAGGTGGTCATCGAAGTGCATCGCAAGAACCAGTTAAAGTTGCGCCCCGTCCACGCATGGGTGGATTAGAACGACAAATGTCTCAATCATTAGGGCATGCCTTGGAAACAACTCAGGATAAGACGTCTCGATCTATGCCACGGAGAAACTCACAAGATAATCGACGAAGATTACAACGGCGTGTGTCAGCATCAATGTCAAATGTAATGACGGAACATGAGTCTGACGCTGATGCTAAGAGACGGATGTCAAAGGAACTGTTTGATTCTGCAGATGATGATCTTGGCCTTGGACTTGGTAATACGAAACATGATGATGACGGCCTTGACCTTCGATTAGATCTGTCAAAGCCATCATCATCAACACAAGCCAGACGGAAGAATGATAGAGTAACTGCACCGCCCTTCATGAGTGGATATGCACCCCAAAGTGCTGCCGCCAGTAAGCAAAAGGATAGAAAGTTAGACGAATCTAACACTGATGCGCCCAAGTCAAGAGTGCCAAGTCGAAAGATGGATAGACGTTATTCTAATTCAATATCAGTCGACCTGTCCGAGAAGAGTGCTGATATGTCTGATAGGTTAGGCGAGTCACATCATTCCACCGACAAACCATCAAGAGTACCCCATCGTAAGATGGGAAGGCGTATGTCCAACTCGATGGGAGCAGCTACCATGAGCAAGGCAATTTCGGGAGAAGGAGAAGGCACATCATCTGCAAAGGGAAAGCCGACACCCAATAACAGACGTGGCTCATTAGACTCTTCTATGGTGAATTTGGGAGGGTTGAAAAGTGAGATAAAAGCCATCCCAACTTCCTCGGCTGCCAACCCAGCAGAAAGAAGACGTCAATCAGAAAGAAGACGCAACTCATTAGAATCGTCGATGAAGATTGGCGAAAATAATAAGGCAGCCGCGATTAGTAAACTTGGGGATTCTTCTTCATCTAGTAGCAAGGGAGGTAGAAGACGAACACGATCCAAGAGTATAGAAAGGAAGAAGAAGGGACCAATCCATAGAAGGAGGTCCTTCTCACGAGATTGCTCAAGGCATAGTCAAGAGCTATTAGATGAGTTGATAGAAGAAGAGGCTCTTGATGATGATTTACTCAAAATTGACAAAGCCTTTTCAAGTAAAGAGAAGGATTATGAGAAATCAAGAGGTACTCGGGAGAAGAGATCAAGTGCAGTTGATATCAAGAAGGACAAGGCTTCTTCTTCATCTGAACATCGAAGACGTAGTCTAGAGAAGGAAAAGGATGATAAGCTTCCATCATCTGAAAAGAGAAGGGAAAGTACAAGCAGCAAGAAGCTTGAGACATCAGCCGCCACAGAATCTTCCGAACAGAAGAAAGATGCCACTGCCAACAAGGTAGCAAAACCAGCCGCTGCCGTGGCTGCACCGTCTACTCAGAGACGAGAGAGTACAAAACCCATGACTGAAAGAGAGAAGAAGATGAGAGAAGCATTTTCACAATTTGATGTCGATGGTTCGGGAACTATAGACAAGTTCGAGCTACATGAACTGATGAAGAGGATGGGGATAACATTGTCTAGTTCCGAGCTTGACACCATGATGAGAGAGGCTGACAGGGATGGAAACGGCGAGATAGATTTCAACGAGTTCAAGGTAATGATAAATAATGCAAGCAACAAATCAACAAAGAATACAAAAGCTCAATCTATGTGGTCGATGGCCGGACGAAGAGCTGTAAACTCCATGAGACAATCAGTACAGTTTGGTCGAGGTAAAAAGCCTCCTCCTAAAAATCGTCACACTTCAGCACCAGTGAATAGAAGTAAGCCGTCAACATCTCGTAATACTGCTCCGGCGAGAACCGCAGCAACTGCAGGTATAGCGGTTGCAATGATGTCTGTTGCGGAAGGCGACGAAGATGAAGAAAACGACTCTACTGCTACACCATCTACTCAGAGAAGAGAGAGTACAAAACCCATGACTGAAAGAGAGAAGAAGATGAAAGAAGCCTTTGCACAATTTGACGTCGATGGTTCGGGGACCATAGACAAGTTTGAGCTACATGAACTTATGAAGAGGATGGGGATAACATTGTCCAGTTCAGAGCTTGACACCATGATGAGAGAGGCTGACAGGGATGGAAACGGCGAGATAGATTTCAACGAGTTCAAAGTTATGATGAAAAATGCAAGCAACAGATCAACAACAAATACAAAAGCTCAATCTATGTGGGTGATGGCCGGCCGAAAGAGTTTGTTTGGCGGAGGAGCAAAGCCTCCTCCTAGAAACCCCAACGATGAAGAAGACGGAGTCATAGAAGATGATGAATACAAGGAAGATGACTACAATCGTAGACCACTTTGTTGTGGTCTATCACGGTTGGCATGTTGTACCTTGTTTCTATGCTACATTTTGAGCATCGTACTCTTTACGGGGCTTGGATTCTTTATCAACATGCAATTCTTTACTGAAACAAATTCCTCCTCTTCATGGTGGCCCTTTGGAGATGACAATAATAATGGAACTTCTTGGTGGCCTTTCGGTGAGGATATCAATGGTACCATGAGTACGATGAATGTCGACAACATGCCATCTGGTATCCCTTCCAATAGCAGCTATGTCGACAGTGAAGAGAACTTGATCAAGAAGCAAGCAGATGCTTCAGCACCACCTTCAAGTTCAAACTTTCCAAGTTACTCACCAAGTTACTTTCCGTCATCGGTTCCATCAACTTCATTTCCTTCCAGTTATCCTTCAATCACATTGACTGTATCACCTTCTGACCCCCCTTCTATTTCTCCGACGGCATCGCCAAGTATTTCAACACAACCGACGGTGTCGCCCTCATTTTCACCATCATCCCAACCTACAGGCATTCCAGGATGTCCCAACGAGCTGTTAAAATCTGTAGCTCTTGGTGACGATAACTTGTTGACCTTGAACTATGAAATAGTTGAATATCAGGGCGAGTTTGGCGAGCTGAATGGCGGAGGTCTGTTATGCGCAATGCTAGATTATACAGGCATGGCAGGCTGGATGGGAGTAGCCTTCTCAGAAGCTTTTAGGAATCCAAAGTTTGGTAGAAAAGAAGCCATAATAGGCATCCCTGGTATGCCCTTATCTGTGGCTGTCGGCAAGGATGACGGTGTTGGCTTGGGTCAACAGCTAGGTGGCTCTGTTCCTGGCAGCCCCCCATTTCGGAACCCAGCCAAGTACTTGATTGAGGCTGGAGGGATTGGTGACGATGGATACAGTGGACCAAGCTTAAGTCATCTATATAGTCCTGAAAAGCAAACTCTGATGAATGGATCAACTACCCTTGTCACCAACCCCGATGGGCAAATACATACACAAATGTACTTTACGAAGATACTCCGAGAGCCTGATGAGATTGAGATCGATCCTTATGCTTATACACTGCTTTTGTACAATGTTGCCTCCTGGGATGGTTCTGGGGAGTATGATGGAAACCCAGAGTGGAAGGACACAACTGTGAACTTTTTGGGCGCAAGTGGAACCAAGTCTAGTAGTGTTGTTAGAAAGAGACAAAGACATCATAGTAGTGATGCTTAGTAGAAGGCTTATAGTTTAGAAATTCATAATTCATATAATGTTTTAGAATTGAATTGACTTGAAATAGTTGACGCATCTTAGCTTTGCATTTACTATTACTGATGCCGGCGCTGCACTGAGCACGATAGAACTGAGCGGGGATGGATATATTGAATTATTCCACGGTGGAATATCTTTCAATGAATGAAACGAATGACTCATTATCACTTGATTTTGTGGCCACAAATCTATCGCACACTCTTCCTTAGGACTACAATAGATTATAATAGCCATGAAGTTCTCTAGTGCCATCTCCATTCTATCAATTGTTGCATCGGCTTCGGCGTTTGCTCCCACTTCCACTGAGAGATCGTCTTCTGCTCTCCAAGCATCATCGGTCACACGAAACCCAAACTTTGCTAAGGTATGTTGTATGTTGTTAGTTGTTGCTGCATAATAATAGTTGAAAGCTAGGATGATTATACAATAAAAACACAATGGATCGATAGGACATAGAACAAAACAATGTTCATTGATGAGAGTGTTCAAGTTGAATGACTAGTTTCTATAATGATATCCTTTGCAAAATACAAAATTTGCATCTAATCTCATAGCTCACATCTTATGTTCTTTACAATATTACAACAATATAATAATAGCTTGCTGGCGGATATCTCTTCCCTGAAATTGGACGTCGTCGTAATGCATACTTGGAGGAAAATCCTGACATGGCTGACCGTATTATCTCACTTGGTATTGGTGATACTACACAACCAATTCCCGATCATATCTTAAATGGACTTGTAGAATCTGCAACTAAGTTGGGTACCAAGGAAGGCTACTCTGGGTATGGTGCCGAGCAGGGTATGGGTGACTTGCGTTCGAAGATTGCTGATAAGTTGTATAATGGAATTATCAAGGATAGCGAGGTATTTGTTAGTGATGGTGCCAAGTGTGATATTATGAGAGTGCAACAAGTCTTTGGACCCGGTGTTACCACTGCTGTTCAGGATCCTTCCTACCCTGTTTATGTCGATACTTCTGTTATGATGGGACAAACTGGTGATATCAACCCTGATACGAGTCAATATGAAAACATTGTTTACATGCCCTGCACTGCTGAGAATGACTTCTTCCCAGATATCGACAATATGCCCCGTGCTGATATTGTATACTTTTGCAGTCCAAACAACCCAACTGGTGCTGCCGCAACAAAGGAACAATTAGAAAAGCTTGTTAAGGTATGCAAGGAGCGTGGTAGTATTCTTGTATTCGATGCCGCGTATGCTCCCTTCATCCGAACCGAGGGTGTACCTAAGAGTATCTTTGAGATTGATGGTGCTCGTGAAGTTGCTATTGAGTGTAATTCCTTCTCAAAGTATGCTGGATTCACCGGTGTAAGACTGGGCTGGACTGTTGTTCCAGATGAATTAGAATTCTCAGATGGAAGCAAGGTACGCGACGATTTCAACCGTGTCATGACAACGGCATTCAACGGCGCATCAAACATTGTTCAGGGAGGAGGTAAGGCCTGTTTAGATGACGAGGGCTTGGCTGAGATTAATTCATTAATTGATTACTACTTGGAGAATGCCAAATTACTCAAGGAAGCTATGGAAGAGATTGGTTACAGTGTCTATGGAGGAAGTGATGCTCCATATGTATTTGTCAAGTTACCTGAGGGCAAGAGTAGTTGGGATACGTTCAGTGAAATTTTGGAAAAGGCACAAGTTGTAACTATTCCAGGAGCCGGCTTCGGACCCGGAGGTGAAGGATATCTACGTTTGTCGGCATTTGCCCCAAGGGATGTGGTAGTAGAAGCCTGTGAAAGACTTAAGAAGCAAATGGCCTAAACGTATTTTGCAGCGGAGCTAAGGCATAACCGCAGGGGGGAAGTGGTGTATAGTATGCTAACAAGTAGTATTAAAATCTTATTAATTGAAATAGTGAATAAACCCTACTATAATGTGATAACAACTAGAGTAGAGAAACATAAGTATAAAATATGGAGATATGAAGAGTAGGCTGAGTCTCCATTGCAGGGAAAAGGATACACCAAGTGGATCCTTTTACGATGATTGACTAACCCCTGCTGCATCCATAATTATGAAAGTGAAAGTGGTGGGTCGAGTCGCATTTCCGATTTTTTTTTGAAGTTTTTGACTCAAAGAAGTTTTTTCTGCAAAGGACTTTTTGCCTTTTTTATGATTTTTCAGTTCATGTTATGGTAGTGTTGTTATTTCTCTTGAGATTAATACTCTACCATCTATCATGGATTCCTCTTACTTGGCTGACATTGCTACTTTAGAAATGAATGATGACGATGACGACGATGAATTAAAATCTAGTACTCTCAAGTCGTCAGAGACTTCTAATGACAATTCCCAAGAAGACAACTCTGAGAAAAATGAAGACGACGATGATAAATTAGAGGTTAACGAGAGCATAGAATCTTCACGTAGTACTGTCGTCGTTAGGTCACACTCATCTCCATGTCTTTCAGTCAAGTGTGCACCTTCCAGTGATAGTGATGTGCTCTCAGATGTATCTCATCATTTACCCTTTTCGTCATCGATAAAAACTGATGATATCATAGAGGTATTAGAGTCAGTCAATAAAGAAGACGATACTCTGACAAAGACGGACGACAAAAAGGTTGATGAGACTACAACTAAACACGAGATTAATACCACTCTATCCAAAGTCGTTGATACAGATGTTGTTGTTGAGACTCATACAAATGAGACTACTACTTCAGAGGCGAATAAAGATACAACTATCACAGAGCCAAAGACAGATGAGAACGAGCCGAATAAAGACAATTCAAGTCAAACATTAACTGCAAATGATCCACCTCCACCCCCGCCACCAGTTGCAGCAGTTCAATCGACTAGTCAAAAACAAGCCTTGGAGACAGTTCAGTCAACAAATCAAGATGTTCAAGTCAAGAGAACGACAACTATATCCACAAAGCGAGGAGATAAAGCCGCAGACAATCGAAGGAAGAATACTGGAACACTTCGTCACACAAAACATTCACCAATGAGTATCCCCAAGACGGCTGAAAAGCAACAACCAAAAGCAGTAGGCCTAACATCGTCCAAGCTCTCACTAATCAAGACTAATACATCTAGGAGAGATTTACTTGCAAGGTTCAAACAATATAACGATAGTCAGGCTCCAAGTGTGAGACCAGCGTCTTCTAGCTCATCACGTAGTACAACACGATATGATCAGTTGGCTCAACACAGTCCAAAGAATAATAGCAGACAAGTATCATCAATTACAACTTCAAGACTCAGAAGAGGAAGTCAAAGTACAAGAAGTACTACAGAGTCGTCTTTGCATAGCACAGAAGCAATAGCAGCAGATGGTATACAAGTTTGTTCAGTCGAGTCAACTCCTGATATTATATCCCCAAGGAATAAGGTTGAGACGGGTTTGCTGAAAAAGAGACAGACACCGACTTCTCCAGTATCAACAAAGTCGAGATATCCACGTAGTTTTCTTCCTCTCTTGTTTGATATACTAAGGATCGCCACAATATGCTTTTCAGTTGCAAGTTTAGTATCACGACTATTCACAATGTTTGCTGGGAAGATGCAAACGATTTATCACATTTACAACAACCCCATATTATGGACGGTTCGTTGGTATTTGTTCAGTTTTCAAGTATTGTTGATTACTGTAGAACTCAATGTAGGAATACCAGGAGTGATTCCAACAGGCACGTTAGATAACTGGTTTCATAAGTCACATATCATGGGCTTCTCAGGAAAGTCCGCGTTTGTGCTTCTTTTCTTTTCTTTTCTTTATCTTGTGCCTTTTTGACTGCCTTCAAACCACGACGTATACTAACAAATGTTACTATCTCCGCTCTCATTATCATTATCAATCACGAAACGCCATCTTCCAGGCGCACTTGACCTGTTGATGAACACCAACAAGTCACTTGTTGACATTGTTGATATTTTGCAAGACGGATCGGATCCTAAGAGCATACAAATCCAATCAGCATTCGTCGTTCTTGGTATAGTCAGCAGAGGTTTGATGACTTGCTCAACTATCTATTTGATATTTGCATTATTTGGATTCAACGGTGAATCTAGAAGAAAGTTAGCGAGGTTGTCGATAGGTCTTGTCAAGTCTCCATAGAAGAGTAACACATATTCGGGGGGCGAAGCGTAACGCAGAGTTGCACTAATTTTTTTAGGCCAAAATCGCTCCTCACGTAGCTCACTAAGTAAACTTTAGCTCGAGCGAGTTGCTAATAGTGGTTGCTTGATGGCCGCG
>Ga0214480_100927_pt1 | contig 13958 bp, 15 predicted proteins | sample M1_20Mar14CPVII9_3_FD_165042 | JGI IMG/M metagenome (GOLD analysis project Ga0214480, IMG submission 165042) | Marine eukaryotic communities from Monterey Bay, California, United States - M1_20Mar14CPVII9sort6BwellE17 | ecosystem: Environmental > Aquatic > Marine > Unclassified | place: USA... | reverse complement strand
GGCAAACAGTAGAAGGTACAGATACAAACAAGAACTTACAGACTCCTTCTTTCTGGCCTTCTTCTTGGATTTGGTAGCAGCCTCCTTAGGCTTTGTCACGGCTGTAGTCTTCTTCGTCTTAGACTTGGATGTTGCTGTTGTTGTTGCCTTTGTGGCGGCGGCATCCTTCTTCTTTGGCTTTGCCTTTGATACGTTCTTCTGCTTATTCTCAGATGCCTTTGTGGCCTCGACGACGGCTGAACGATTAGATCGACGACGAACGGCGGCGGCCGAAGGATTAGATTGACGACAAGCGGTAGATGCACGAGTACCGGTACATTGACAATCATCAGGACACGAATTCGCCTCGGTAGGATTACATTCACCGCAAATGGTACTCGTTGAAGGACTATCATCACCTTGGGACATATCATGGAGATGTTGAAGATCTTCTACATTCATTACCACCTTGTTGATCGAGCAAATGTACAAAGAGATAGAGATGGATGTGAGTGAAAGGCTACTTCTTTGGCGGCAATTCAATAGTTCAATGATGACTTACATCATCATCCTCGACTTCACTCCCTGAATTCAAAATACCGCCACCCGAATGGTGATTCTGAAGTACCTTTGTAACATCCCCTGTTGTAATCATTTCATCAAACTCTTTGTCATCATCATCTTGAGACATATTGTCGGGTAGAGGCTTTGACTTCAAACGCTCACTGGAAACATCTTCGGCAGAGGCAGCGGCTGCAGGAGGTACAGGAGGTGCAGTAGTATCAACATCTACTTGAGCTGTATTAGCGGTGTCCTCAGCAGCGGTATCGTCATCATCTCCACTTATTACTTTCACCATTGACCTGATTCTTTCCAAGACTGGTTTAATGCCACCATAAGTTGCAAGTAATCTTGCGATAAGTCTATCCATGTTGACACAATCTTTGAACACAATACCATCCCGATTTAAATATTCACGCACTTTTTCAATAGTATCATCCATAGAATCATCTAAATCATCAACAGTAGACAGGCGACGCGTCCATCCACAATATTTCTTCAAATGGTTACGAGTATCAGCATTGTACTCGACTGTTGAGTCATCTTGAGACATATCATCGATATGAGACGTATCATCGATATGTGATACCTGATTATTCTCCTCTCTCCAAGTATTAACTCTCTTCTCATGTTCACAATCATGACACCACCAAGGTACACTCTCATCAACAACCTCAGGATCATTCTCTCCTACTAGTGCACAGCCATAGCAACTAAACTTCTTACATTCACCACATTGAATGAGATCATCCTCGCTTTTGCATACTGAACAATTGAAGACTTTCATACGGAAGGGAAGCTGTGTACCAGGCTTGCCGGTAATCTTGCACATGTTACGACCCCAAAGAGCCAAGAGTTCAGGAGCTAGTCCGCCATCATCTCCAATACATGGACGTGCTAATAACCGCTCTGTGGGAAGCTTCTGAAGTGCGGGGCAGATACCGTCATGCCCATCCTCTTCTGCTTCGGCATCGTCACGAGGCCATGCGGCCAAATGTGGAACATCCTGCTGAACGATATCAGAGGTATCACGTAACATGGCCTTCATCTGCTCGCTTGTCAATTGCATCTGATTGTTATCAATAACAATATTACGGCGTTCCTTCAGCACTATACGTCCATAATCATCCCTTTTGGTAACACCAGAAGAGCCACTCCCATCAATGGATGCTCCCTCATCATCATCAATATCAACATTTTCATCACTGGAGTGAGTTGTATTATCAACCTTTAGACGCACATGGATTGCGGTGGGTTTGGTGAAATCACGAGAGCTGCTCTCAACAATGGAAGCACTGTTCTCTTCATCATGCTCGACATCTCCTCCGCCATTACCATCAAAGTCTGGTGCAGAGTCATCTTCATCATCACTGGAGTGATTTGTAACAACAACCTGCTGATGGATATAGATTGATAGAAGAAGAAGAAGAAGAAGAAGAAGAAGAAGAGTTGGTATGAGAATGGTATTATACAAATATACAGAGAGAAAACAACAATATAACACAAGACATAACATACCATCTCAGCATCCTCGTCCTCATAATCCATTTCTAGAAAACGACGCCCGGCATTAATAAGGACATCTCCATCATTCCTTTGGTCAACAGAGAGAATGCCACACGATTTTAGCAAAAGTAGTTGGGAAAAGAATCTTGCTGAATCATGATGGTTGGGAGCTTCAAAATAATCCCAGGTAATGGCACCTTGTTCAATGATCAAACAACGACCAACAAACTTCAATGTAATCTCAGTATTGTTGGTCCACTGCCTCATCAAATGGCGTGGAACAAACTTTCTATATTGTAGATATAGTGCTGAACGAGCAACATTTGCTGGATCAACTCCTCGGCTTGTAAATTCTGCTGATATAATTTTGGCTATGGCTTTACTTTCTTGGGTATCACTTAAAGCATCAGCAAATTTTAGAAGAAGACTACAGCCGTGACAAAGCCTAAGGAGGCTGCTACCAAATCCAAGAAGAAGGCCAGAAAGAAGGAGTCTGTAAGTTCTTGTTTGTATCTGTACCTTCTACTGTTTGCCATCTATTCTTTGTAATATACACTCACATCTCTGTCTACTCAATCTTATCAAATATGAATAGGCAACCAATACCGTCACTGGTGAGAAGAATCTGTGCAGTAGATTTGGTAATGTCTATTATAACAAATCCAAGGCCGCATTCGGATTCGAAAAGTGCTACAGTAAACTTTACGCTGGTACCTTTTATTCATCAAACTATTCATGTCCAACACTACCAGGCATAATTTCTGCATGTGTACATTTCATTTTCACTGGAGATTGTACCAAAGAGGCAACAGTAGACGTGGAAGCCATCCTTGATGCACTAGAAGAGGATAACAGGGTGTTGGATGTATCAGTATCAATTAGTGATGCTTTGGAAGTAGTCGAGACGGACCTTATTGCTTTCAGAAACAAGTGCGACGACCAAAATTTTGAGTCTGTAAATGAGCGCTATCAAAAAGCTAAGAAATTCATCACATCACTTATGGCATGTAGTGACGAGGATGAAATGTTGGAAATCGAAACACCGTGGAATGAACGTGTTGTTATTGCCCAAAGCACAGGTAAGTCTGACTTTTTATGAAGTATGTTATCTTGTCTAACATATATCTCACATTCCTATTACAACTCTTAAATTGTATAAACTTAGTACCAGGCAGGGTTGCAGCAGAACTCTCTTCTGATCATTTCGGCATGTTATCAAGAGGCTTACAAGTAGTCGTCAATAATATGAATCGATCTACTGCAACTCGAAATTCCGGTCATAGAACTGCTGGAGATACTGGTATGAGATGCGCTCATTGTGATGAGTTTGAATCCTATCGCTCATCAACACGTGTCAGAGATTCTACTCCTTACCATGCAGCTAGACATCTCAACAAATGTGAAAGTCTTCCCAAAGACCAGCGTGATCTGTTGACTGCTTTTGGAGCAAAAGGAGTTTTCGAGGCTGATCGAGCAGACATCAGTAAACGCGTTTTGCAGGAGGAGATTGATAACGTCCTTCGTATTGTAACCGGAGAGAAGGCAGTGCTTGAGCCAATGAATGAGTTTCTAACCAAGTCGGTGGACGTAAGGAAGAAACTCTTCCTCAAGCATCAGGTACTAACACCCAACCCGGAACATGTCGACTTGTCTGAGATATTACTACTTCCTGCCACTGTGGAAATGCTTGAAGCCGTAGAGACTCATGCCTCATTGCCTGCACGTCATCAAGACAAGAACAAGTTGGATGTTGCCTATTGGTCAGGCTTAGTCGTAGCTGTTTGTGAATTGAAGCTTGAGGTATTGATACCTGATTATGAAGAGTTGTGGATTAAGCATAAGTCCAGAGGAGAGCAATCCAGATTCTTCAAGTCAATTGCCTACTACACTTTGATGGCAGCACAAAAAGCTGACTACAAATCTGGTAAATTGATTGTCCCAGTCATCGAGGGTATCAATGAAGAGACGAATGAGCCAGTACCTCTTGGACCGAGTGGTCGGCATCATGGATTTGAAAACGATCATCCATGTGATGACGAGAATCGAGTATTGTCTGAAGATGAAAGGACCAAGACTGAAGGAGTCTCCCAGATTCTCAACTATTCGATTCGCCGTATTGTTCAAGAGTTATCACTCACCATGCTTGTACATGGCATCTTTCACAATCGCCGAGCAAATAAAGCATGTCAATATTTGAAGAATCCAAACACTAGTGGTGTAGTTCAAAACTATGGCAACGCCGACGATGCCCGATCAATGAAACAAGTTATTGAATCTGATACTGGACAGTCAATTATCAACTCAGGAATTGCTGTGAGGAATGCAAATCTTGCCAATAAAAGTAGTATGTCATTTGCTCAAGTTGCACAGAAGAATTGGGGTGGATATGACTATAGAGATCTTTCCTATGCTTCAAAGAGTGACTTCGACTCGTCAAATGATAAGCAGTTCAAGTATAGGACTGTGAAGGTAGGAGTGAAGTATGGACTCATGAGAGAGGCAGATTGGTGTGCTGGAGGTTGTGGAACATCATTCAGGAATATGCCTGTGGAAAATCTACCTGGCGGCGACCTCCATCACATTGAAGGCTTGACAAAGGCTGAAGACCCATCTACAGCTGGTCTTTGTTGGTCTATTGAGGACGCATGTGTTGAGTATGAGAAGTGCATCTTGTTATGCAAGGGGTGCCATAGATTGATTACACACAACAAGGTGGCAATGGAGAAGTTCATGGAAATGCTTCAGGAGAAGAATATCATCAAGATTGTTGAAGGAAAGGTTGTTATTCGTTAAAGATAGATCTCATATGAATTCTTGTGTTCAATATGATGTCTTGTTGATCTAGTTACCTTGTTATTTACCTTGATTTGATTTGCAAATTTTCATGTCAAACAGTGTATCTACTGCAGAAGTGAGTCTACAGAAAAAGATCATTCAATCATTGAGATGGGATCTGTCTGGAGTCCGAGTTTGTATTGTTTTGTCATGTGAAAATTCTTGTATTGGTTACTTACTGCAGCATATATTGAATTGGGAGAGTTCATAAACATACGACTCTTAACAATTGTCTTTTGTTTAACTAGCCGTATTGATTTCACTGATTCTGATTTGCTATGTCTAATATTCTTCTTCTTAGGAGTAATTGCCATCTTGGTGTATTTATGCTCCGGAGAGAAGTACTTTGATTTTGATTTTGTATCAGTGGGTAGGCCCGATGGAGGAGATACGGAGAAAGTTGTATCAATACCAGTGGGCTGCCTAGATGATGGAGATATTATGGATTTGCAGCAGACAGAGTTGAGATACACCTTTGCTGCTGCTTCCACACCTGCACCATAATAAGAATTTGTTGTTGCTGAATGTATATTATCTTCTTCCATAGCATTCTCTTAATACTATTAAACTAAATGACGGGTCGATACTATGAAGCTAGAAAAAGATACCTCTTTGTACGGTATCCTTGCGGCACGGACCGACCCATAGAGGGCTTTAGATATAGTGCGCACTTTTAGAGCCATTTGTGCCATCACGCACGTACTTTGCGGCGCTCAATATCATGCCGTTTGTGCGCGCGCGCACATGCGCACTATCCAAAGGCCTAGCTACGGCGGCGACTAAAGGCTACAAATCAAGACGATATTGGCTATGCTGAAGGCGGAGGTGTGGCGCCCTATCAATAGCATTCATCAAAGAGTACCAACAAATGTGTAGTATTGCAATCTAGCTCCGGTACTTATTTAAATCAAAAGACAAATAATCACAAAAGATATTCTCCAATTTCAATTGCCTATCTGGTCATACGTATCTATATCTGTAGGTTTTGTTGGCAGTGGCAATCCATCGGCGGTCAAGTAAAAATGAGTACATATCATCAACCACCGCCCACATCATTAGATGATAACATACTATCCTACATTCGATGCATCCAATTATCGTGCCAGAGTCAATCTATTTCTAAAAAGCAAATATACAACTTCTTTACAAAAGATTATGATACAACCACAACTAAGGAGGATGTGAAGCAGTCATTAAAACGATTAGTCAAACGGAATTGTATTGTAAAAGATGGTAAGAAGACATATTCTTATATACAAAAGCAACAGATTAGTTTAGAGAGTGATCAAAAAGTTGATTCACAATCGTCTTCAGATGATGCAGCTGCAGTTAGTACATCACAGTCACAACAAAAGAAGAAGCGCAAGAGATCAACAACCGCAATAGTTGAATTAAACGATCAAGGAGATAAAAAACTATCACCTCCTTTAGTCAACGAGGAGGAGAAGAAGAAAATGAATAAAGTTAAAGTGGTGCCACAATCTACGTCCAATCCTCCTCCTCATCAACCAATAGATATATCTTCCACAATTAGTGCGACGGCGGCTCTAAAATCTCCTTCTCCTCCTACTCATAATCAGCCGATGGCTGTATCTCCTACAGTTAGTATATTACAGCAGACACAACAAAAGAAGTCAATATTAAGGGAGACTGATACCATACTACCATTACCTACAGTTCAAGTTAAGGAGCAATCTTCTGATGTTGATAAACCCATCCAGTCTATGCCCTTCAAGACTCCATTGAGTTATATTGATCTACAATTCATCAAGTCTCAACAAATTACAAATGATGAAGAGTTGGCTGTTGCAGATATTTCCAAATTAGTTACCAAGTATATAAATTATACCACGACAAAAGGCTTGGGCAAAATATCTTCCATCGAAGTTGGCAACTCGATGTCAAAGTGGCAACTCGATGCGCAGTTGTTACTAGGATTAAAATCACAAGAGGTCGACAGTGATCATCCACAAATTACTCAAATACCCAAGGAATCCCAAACAGTCATGGATAATGTGCCCAATCTGTGCATCACAGATACCTCCGGTGATCTGGTGAGTTACACTGAATTGGTACCTTTTTAATGTTACTATGTCTAATGTATATTTCTATCCTTGTTCACAGCCAAGAAGAAAAATATTCTCTTATGACAGCACAAATTACATTCTATACGAGTTTGAAGTCTATATAAGAAAATCTCAAATCAAATCAGCTGGCTTAGGTGCCTTCGTAACTTTCAAGTGCGTCGTCGTTGTTTATATTTGAATACCATTCAAACAATAACCTATGAATCTAACATCTACTTGTTTTCTCCTTCATAAAGGGGCGTAAGAACATTAAAGGAGACAACATGTGTACCTCAACTACAAGCTGGTGATAGTATTGATATCAAGCTTGATGACTTCAACGATATATCTCCTGACAACATCACTTTCAGCAATAGGCAGGGTTTGATCGAACTCGAGAGCTACTATGCACCTCTCATTCCTACTGATACCAAGCCGGACTTCTTGTTTAATGTTAAAGACTTTATATTTTCTAATGAGCCTTCATCTTGGAGTTTTTACACCAAATCGGGTGTGGCCGAGTTTACTGATGACATAACTGGTTATCCACACGATGTCGCTAGATCCAATATAAGCATGTATGTCAATGAAGTAGGTCACGATCAATCACTGATCGAGAACGTTGAGGTAAGTAGCTTCTAACTTATGAAGAGGAGACTCGGATGTATTGGGTACTCACTTGTGTATCATCTCAAGGCTTTGAATAAGACAAAAGATTCTGTAACATATTTCATAAACATCCAAAAACCACTGGCGAAAGGCGATACGACGGAACTGCTTGTAAATTACAAGGTAAGATTTTTACATGCTCTGCCACTTTAACTAGATCTCTGACATCACCGGACACTCCTATTCATTACCGATCAATAGGAAAAGTACGAGAAAGTAAGAGAGCGCCGAGGATACGGAAAAGCAAACCTCACTAATGGAGTCAAGAGTGATGCCGATGATATTACGAGAGTAAAAAGGAACCTAAAAGAACGGTTCTGTATTAGTGTTCTGTCTCTTAACGAGGACGAGATCCGACAAGTAGTCACTTTCTTGCATGAGAGGATTTGGAAAGGAGTCAAAGCAGCAACAACAACATTTGCATCAAGAGGCTGTTGTAAAGAAGACCACACAGTCCTAATAAGACAATGTATTGCAAGGCGCCGGCTGTCATGGATTGCTCGGATATTAAAGGCAAGAGTTAATTTATTGATGGAGGGAACGAGGCTTCGTTCGAGATCCAATCAACATGACTTGAAAGAAATACTTCTAAAGCTTGATGAGTTTGCATGGGATTCATCCTTCATGTCAAAGAGTGTAGCCGAAGTGAGTCTACAGAAAAAGATCATTCAATCATTGCGTTGGGATTTGTCTGAGGAAATGCTATTCTTGCTGACAAAGAACAAACATAATCCTCTTGATGAGGAGTCTCCTCTATCAATCTCTATGACGATTCAATGCTTACACTTGATGGCCAATGGTGAACTATTTAACATTGACAAGGATGTGTTGCGATTAAAGCTTTTTCACATGGCTTACAATGCAGTTATTGAACTGAACCGTAGTGCAACTGCAAGTAATGATTTGTCCTTGATTGATACGTTGGCGTTTGATACTGTTCAAGTAGCTGTTGACTCAGATAAACAATGTGCTGCTGGTAGTAACCCGGCTGAGATCATTCATCAGATTGTGTCAGTCATACATCCAATAGCCTCGCTTACTGACTGGCAGCGTTCGAGTGAAGGTGATACCAACAACAACAATTCTTCACTTTATTCAATTGGGAATTTGTGTGAGCTACTCTGCTAACTCAACTAAGTTAGACACCTGAAGAATGAATTACAGTCTTGAGTGATAGAACAGCATAGAGTGATGACTGCAAGGGTTTGCACTTTGTTTAAATGTTAGTCATCACAGCTTTGCAGTTTCATTGGTAATAAAAGTAAGTTCCCTCTCGCCCAATTCTTCAAAGTAACTCTCCACCATTTCTTGTGTAACCTCTTCTAAACTAGCTGGACTCCACCTAGGTTTGAAAGATTTATCAATAAGTGTTGCACGAATGCCCTCATAGAAGTCAGAACCCTCTCTCATGAAAACCTGTGACATTCTGTATTCTATTTGTAATGCCTCACCAATGTTTTGTGCTCGTGCTCCTCTCTTCAGCCCTTCCAACGTTACTTTGAGACTAGTTGGGGACATCTTTGATAGCGTTTGTAGTGTCGATTGTCCAAATTGAGAGTCCGGTCCCATACTTTCTAATGATTCAATGATTTCCTCTATTGTATCTTTTCCGTCGAATGCATAATCGATATCATATCTATTCTGTGATAAAAAGGATGATTCTGTGTCCATGCTATGATCAAATGACTTGAGTACACTCTCTGCGCAATCACCTAACATATCATTGTTATCTTTTGATGCGTCCACAAGAGCACTTTGTAGCTCTTTCAATTGATTTGATTTTACATAATGTGTTGCAATACCAGCATATATCAAATCATCACCTTTTAGTATGTTACCTGTGAGTGCTAAATAATTTCCTACTCCACCGACTACATTCTTATTCTTCCATTGCTCATATAGCTTTAATCTCGGAATCCACCATGTACCTCCTACGTCTGGAAATAAACCAATCTTGCATTCTAAATATCAATATTAGACAGGCAAAAGTTTAAGATAAACACAAGTACGACAAAACATACAAAATACATATCATGTGTTAGAAAGGCAAAAGTATTAGACAAATACAAGTACGATAACACATATATCATATCATGTGTTTTATGACTCACCTGGCATTGCAAATATTGTATTCTCTGTTGCGATCCTATACTTTCCATGTGCCGACAATCCCACCCCGCCTCCCATTACAATACCATCCCATATAGAAATCTGTGGCATATGCGGTGGTTGATTAGCAATTAAGTAATTCAATTGATATTCTTCACGAAAAAAATCTGCGGTAACATTATTTCCTTCTTCCTCTTTTGTCTGTTTTGCAATCCCTGATAGATATACAGCCTTGACATCCCCTCCTGCACAAAATGCAGGTTTCGATTTACCATTCTTTTCATATGGTGTCCCTATCATCAATGTTGCACGAACTCCCATTGATTGCCAAGTTGTTAGAGTTGGTGAAATGCATCGTATCATATCTAAGGTCAACGCATTGAGAGATGATGGATTATTTAGTTGAAGTACGCCCAATTTAGACGATAGAGAAGGTAGTACTTGTGTTGTAAATGATTGTGCAGCCATCTTCTTAACTTCAAGTGCAATCGTCGACTATCATCACAAGGCGGCTATAGTAAGTAAATAGTGAGTTGACTCTTGACTGAAAAAGATACCTTATCATCGTATCTTTTGGATCTTTGCTTACTATTGTGTTGCTATTGGCGAGGCGGCGGAATACAACTACATGAGCATCAATAATAAGTGTATCTATCTTGATTATAATGGGACAACTCCCATATATCCTTCTGTCCTTGATGCTATGCTTCCACTATTAACTAAGCATTTTGGTAACCCATCATCTTCACATTATTTGTAAGTTTCATGAGTTTATGATGTATCTTTGTATTCCCTCGGCTCTAATTTGATATCTACCTCTCTCTATTTGGCAATGTTACTATTATTATTATTGTAGCGGAAAAGAACCAAAACGTGTAATATCAAAAGCTCGACGTTCTCTATTACGGCTAATCCAATCTGATGTTAACACCAATGCCGATGGCAATGCAGATGACAGTGATATTGTTTTTACTGGATGTGGTACCGAGTCGAACAATCTCGCAATACGGCTATCACTTCTCTCATCTCAGCATAAAGCGGATGATAAAGGAGTGCTGCATGTAATCTCTACCAATATTGAACACCCAGCAAGTGAGTAGTAGAATGTCATGTATATGTTGCTTATCTTACAATATCACTATGAATCTAAATCAACTATATATCTATTCATTACATAACAGTTACACAATGTTTGGATTCCTACTCTGCACAAGGTGGATTGACGCCAAATATAGTAGTGACCTATGTGCCTGTTAACGAAGAAGGTATCGTTTCAACTAAAGATATTATCAATAAAATTCGTTCAAACACAGCCCTAGTAACAATAATGACTGCAAACAATGAGATCGGATCTCTTCAACCAGTATTTGAAATAGCCAAAATGTGTAGAGAGCGTCATATACTCTTTCACAGTGATGCAGCACAGGCTGTTGGGAAGATTGATTTGCGAGACTTGGGTCACCCTAAAGATGGAGCAGATATGATTACGCTTGTTGGACATAAATTCGGAGCACCTAAAGGTTAGTGATACAATTGCAATATAAAAAGCTTCTATTATATAATACCACCTAAGATATATACAACTCTATACTATGACGGCTCAGGTATTGCGGCATTATATATTCGTCCAAATTGTTTCAATGAATATGGAAGAACAAATCCAGATGGAAGTGTATTACTAATGGGAGGAGGACAAGAAAATGGACGACGAGGTGGTACCGAGAATGTACCATATATTGCCGGCTTAGGTAGAGCAGCTGACTTGCTATTTGAGAAGAGACAAAGTCCAAGAGACGAGGAGAAAGAGCTTGTAGATGGTTGGAAATATAACTTACAACATACTGAAGCTATGCGAGAGCGGTTATTGAATAATCTTGTTCAAGGATTGGGAGAGTCTGCAGTTCGTACCAACGGTCCATCGGATCCCAGGAAACGTCTACCCAATACACTATCAGTTGGAATAAAAGGTGTACAAAGTGGAGAGCTACTTGCAAATTTAGGCAATATCGTTGCTTGTAGTGCTGGCAGTGCTTGTCACTCATCTGGCAGTTGTCAGAATATGTCATACTCTGCAATTCTAAAAGCAGTTAAGACACCACCTGAATATGCTATAGGCACATTAAGATTAAGTATTGGTCCAGGTACAACAAAAAAGGATGTTGACAGAGCTGCAAAAGTCATTATCAGTGAAGCAAAGCGACAGCTTTTGGGAAAGAAGAGTTTGACTACAATATATAAAACCATCCGATTATAATGGTATCAAGTAACTAGTAAGGGAAGAGTTCTATGTAATCGACTGAGTTCTAATGTTAACTATTACAAACTAGCCTTCATTCCTAGTTATAGACAAAGAATAACCTATACGACCGTTTGATCGCTACTTATGTTGTGATGATAAGATCCTGCCTCAACTTTCATTGTGAAACACTTCAACCATGGCAAATATTATATTAGCCGTAGCTTTTGCAATCATTGCATGTAGTACCACAGAAGCATTTCTGGGCCCTCCTGGTATACCCGGTGTAGCATGGGGAGCGGGTACTAAATTGAGCTTTGGTTTTAATGGATTAGGACAAGATCAAGATGAAGAGACTAAAGAGGAAGAGACAGAGAAAAAGATCTCAGCTGGTGGATTATTTCAACTGATTACAGCAGGCATGGGCGCGCCATTTTTAGGTGATTATCAAGGGGTAGATGATGGTGAGTACTAATCTTTTATTACATTGAATGATTTGTTGATATGACATATCATGTGCACCAAACTAAAAAATATGTGTCAAACCTTTGCTAACAATAATCTATCCTCTATTCGATAAAGACGGCAAAATGATGTTTAGTTTAGAAGCAAATAATCTGGTAGATGAGAATGGTAACAGTAAACAAACGCAGATGCCTTACTTTGAAAACGGTAAGTAGTTATTAGTCATCAATGTAAGAATTCTACATACATATATAGTCTTAACATAACTATCTTATAAACAGGTTGGGTAGATGAGACTGATGATACAGCAGAGAAAAGTAAAGAAGGAGGATTCAAACTTCCATGGCAGAAATGATGAGCTATCTATTATGTTATGTATTATGTCGGAGTTGGTATGAATAGCACCTAATGCAATGGAAGCATTACTTAAAGCATTTCCGGGGAAGCATAATTACTATATGTAAATTAGGAGTTCGAGAGAAAAGACAACAAGAAAATTGCTCTTATGATTGTTAGTAATATAATATATTAGCTGTACTTCTGATCAAGGACTCCGGCTTTACTTTGATGGAAATGCGGATTTCAAGAGGAGTTGAATCACTCCGAAAACAAGCCCTGTTAAATTAGGTCCGTAAACGAAGACATCTTTGATGGCCAGTCCATATGCACTCCACAACGCACAGTTCGTACATTGTGCCATCGTAAAGGATGATAGTATTGATGCCGAGTTCCTAGAGCTCAATACAGTTTTGATAGTTGACAGTGGGGAGGAAGATAAAATCACAAACAGCGCAGACGCATATATTATGATGGCGGCATCAAGTAGTTGTTGTGGCTACGGCTAGTCCACTCCTTTTATATTTGGCGATAGAACGGTATATAGTGTGCAACTTCTAGTAGAATAGAAGAGGTCAAGTACTTTCCGCTTGATAAAGAATTGATATTCGATTGGACTATCATTTAACAGTAACCGGAGGAGAACAACCTTGATGGCTCCATTGTCCCTTGTTGATCTTCCGCTTACTGCTATTACTGATTATCTTCCCTCAACAAATTGTATTATACTTTCCGTGGCATTAACTGCACCTTCTTTTTGTGATGTTGATTGGACAGATGCCAAACTTAGTACCGCGAGTAAGGCCGTTCTTGCCTCAAAAGAATATTGGGAACTAGACTTTGCCGATGTTGGCAAACATGGTGGATACAAATCCAAATATTATCGTGCTAATATATCTGACGACGAACTCCGTGCTTTACTGCTGAGTATTAATGCTAAGAATACACTGAAGACATTACATATTGGGCGGTGTTACAAGATTGTTGGACATGGCTTGGAACCTCTACGCGGATCTACTGTATTGGAACGGCTTGTTCTCCACGGTAATGCAAAATTTGCGGATCCCATTGTTTATAGCATCATCAATGCTATTCATTCTAGTGACATAATACATAACATAATAGATAGCTCATCATTTCTGCCATGGAAGTTTGAATCCTCCTTCTTTACTTTTCTCTGCTGTATCATCAGTCTC
>Ga0214480_100926_pt1 | contig 13962 bp, 7 predicted proteins | sample M1_20Mar14CPVII9_3_FD_165042 | JGI IMG/M metagenome (GOLD analysis project Ga0214480, IMG submission 165042) | Marine eukaryotic communities from Monterey Bay, California, United States - M1_20Mar14CPVII9sort6BwellE17 | ecosystem: Environmental > Aquatic > Marine > Unclassified | place: USA... | reverse complement strand
GTAAAGCTAAGAGGGACGGCTGGGAGAAATTTGCTGAGTTTGCAAAAGAGCAAAGGAAGAAGTGGAGGAAATACCAAAAGGAATCCGACAAGAAATGGTTTCAACAATACTACGACTGTTATTACTTGTACTTCCACCTTCTTTGTTAGTACACAATGTACTACTATTATCTTTTGTACAGCTAGAATCATTGGCGAGAGTTTTTGTTCTGCTGGTACTACTATTACTATCACCTTCTCCACTGTTGTTACTCGATGTACTACTATCATCTTTTGCACAACTCGAACCATTGGTTTCCAGAGCATGTTCCAACTTCAAAGCTTGTAAGCTTCTATTCATTTCTGTCAAATCTGCTATGGTTTTAGGGAACTTTTGCACATTACAAGACCCCCCTTCATTGATTTGTTGAAATGACCATATTTGCTTCACTTGACCATTGTTGAAGGTTACTAATTCACCAGTTCTACTGAAGACTGCACCGCATAGAGGCGGGCAAGGAACATTGTTTGTGATGGGCTTCGTGGAAAATGTAGATGGTATCATAATACTTCCTTTGGGATGTTTCATCCTTGATATACTTTGACCCTGCGCTTTGTCTGCAACATTGCCCTGAAATACCATCGGATTGGATGTTATATTTATATCATCCACATTGGTTGGAGGTCCAATGAAATCAATCGCTGATGCTGCTATTGGATCTTGATTATACTTTCTGTGCTTTGGCTGGTTATGTGTATTATATTCGTTCGATACAGCCTCATCCGGCACAAACTTACGCTTTCCAGTTGACATTGCAGCAACATTATGTTGTTGTAGATTTCGCATATATGTCATGTGCGGTTGGTATTGGTATGTATCAAACCCTAAATTGCAAGCTAGCTGATGAACTGTCATATTATTTGGTGTTGGTTGCAAATATGAACCAGGTATATTGTTTTGTATTATATCGTTCTGTGTGTAATCAATGAATGAGGGAACATTATTGGGAGGATAATACTGTAGTGGTGTTTGTGAATGATATTGATTGTTGTTATCCCGAGTATGATTTCCTGGTAGTAAATCGAAATCATGGTAATATTGGTACTGACCCTGATTACTACCAGAGTAATAATAATTTGTATTTATAGATGGATTTGGTATTGACGAATGATGTAATATATTATTTGATTGATCATCCTCTTGTTGTTCGTTGTTAGAACTCTCACCTCGTTCTTGCTCATTCGATTTAGATTCCTCCTTTTCGTCTGATGATTTGGATGGTGCTGTGTGTATAATAAACAAGGAGGTGATGAGATAGAATACACACATGTGATTTGCCACAACTTACACAACTTACCTTTACATTTATCTTCCAATGCAATACGTCTCGCCTCCTCCTCTTCTTTGATTCTTTTAGCTTTTGCTTCTTCGATTCTTTTAGCTTCTGCTTCCATTTCTTTTTGTTTCCTCTTTTCTTCGCTTTTTGCTCTCATCTCTTTTATATGAGCAAGATATTTGGCGTTTCCAACACGTCTTGCTTTGTTCTTTATTTCTGTTGAAGACATCTTATCATCCATGCTATCTAAAGTTGATAGTATAGCCTCTGCTTCTTCAATGATGAAACGTGCCTCCTTTAAGACATCTATACAATTGGAGATAACATGTTAGGTATTGTGATTTGTGATACAATAGGATACAATGTAAACACAAATAATGTGCAGCATACAACTCACCACCAAAGAATGGATCGTACTTCCATCCCCCTCCCACATACCCTGGATGCACCCATCCAGGAAATACAATTGAGGGAAGTTTTACTCTATTGCCATTACGCCGTTCCTCCATAGCTTTACGCCGTTCCTCCCTAACGTCATTATACTTTGCAATTCCATTCCGTAGTAATGTCATACTTCTCTTTTCAGCTATCTCTTTCTTCCTCTCTTGTTCTTTTTGGTATATTAGTTTAAATTCCTCATTCATACTCCCAAAGAGTTTTTCAATGTCATCGTCTTTCATTTTTGCAAGACCCTTCTCTGCAATAACGAATAATAAATTATTATATATGGTAACGATACAAATATAAACATATTAAAACTCATCATACATATATACACACTCACCTGTTACTCCTAACCATTTTTCGAGATTTAGTCTATACTTCTTTGCATAGTCGCGGCGATTACTCTTCCAAAGTAAAATCTTCTTAATCTTTTGAGATCGAGTATGATTTCTGTTTATTGTTGGATCATATCCCCCCTCTATCCTTTCTCTCCTTGTCTTTTCACTTGAGATCACCCAAGCGTTTGCCACATCGGAATCGTCCATTTCCTCCATTTTATGTTATATATTATTATTCGTATTCTTATTGTTGTGTGTATAGCCTTTAATTATGATATGAATTATGAGTTGGATGGGGCACATACACGATGCATTTTGAACCGATCTTATTGGATGGGGCACCAAGGCACTTAGGCACTACGCATTTTGAACCGATCTCATCTTTAATCTCAATAGAAAAACTATAACAGTAGACGGTTGTTTATTATTTGTATTGTTGTATGTATAGCTTTTTATTATGAATGAATAATAAGTATGTTTGTAATGGGCGGGCGGTAGAGAAAAATACTGCCCCTGCGTTTCGTTTGATGTTTGTAATGGGCGGTAGAAAAGTACTGCCCCTGCTGTTTCGATTGATGTTTGTAATCCTTATTGCCTACTGCCTCCTAAGCCTTCTACCTCATATCTTCGATCTTCAATATTCAAATATCAAGGATAGGCACGGTTGGGTATTGCAGTGGCACCAGGGAAGGATAATCATATTCATATTTTTGTTTTGTACATAATTATTGCAATAAATTATTATTATTATGATTGTGACTGTGAGATAATTCTTCGTTAATTGATACAGCGCAGAGACGTGTGATAGACCTCAACTAGTGGGAGATGCACCAGCAATGTGCTACATAATATTCTTACTATTACCTACGATATTATGTGATCGGCAGTACAACTTCAGCAAAAAGTTATGTCCTCGCCTCTTTCTCACTGGGTCCCGGTCAGACATGGTATCCCGGTACCTGCAACTGTCACCAAAGCGGCGCACAATTAAAACCTGATAGAGTTATACCACTACTGGTAGTAGGGTAAACTGAATAGAGAATGTGTTTGTTTAGCTTTCATACTAAGGCCAGTCCATACACGTAACACCGGGTAAACTGCTCCCGCCTAAGCGGACTCGGTTGTACCCTAACTTCAACATAATAGAACATTGTTAGATTCATGTCTACTGCCCCACTTTAGGTTTGCTTCGTATTACGCAGCTAATTGGCTGTTCAGAACAGCCCTTACTTTTTTCGGCGACCTACTTTGTCACATCGTAAAATGGGGTAAGAAAAAAAAGCACTTTTGACTTTGAGTGAAATGCCAGCCTCAACCCCCCTGGGGAAATCGATACTGCTTCAGGGTTCGATAGCTAGTGATGTTGTTAGTCGATTCCTGGACTGGTATTCGATTCCCCACGGGAAAATTTATGTAATTTCAATTTTCCGAGGGGGTATGAATTTTGACACCTCACCAATCACCACCACTCGCTTCGCTTTACATGAGGCCAAAATAACTCTTTGACCTTTCGAGAGTCATTGGCGGCGTTGTTAATGATATACTAGTGCCATTGGTGTATTGGTTGGGTCCATATATTACCTATATTACGCTGGTAGCGGCCGTTCATGTCAGTGTTGTCAAAAGAGGTGCAAAATAGGGTGTAAGATATACTCTCATCGTAGGCGGACATATTATAGTAGTACATCGACTCGGAGTGTCTATTATGTCTAATAGTAATGATAACGCGCTGTTTATGCTTCGGGGCAATGCTATTATGAGGCATGCACCTACAATTTTTTGGGTACGAAGTGAGGTGTTTTATAAAATATTAGATTTTGATGATATAAAACAATTAGGTCTGTATATAAAGCAACTCAAAAGAGGAGGCACGGGAAGGTGTGTAGGAAGTAAGGACTGGGTATCTAATCAAGGTATGTATGCACGACAAATTGACGTTAAGTTAGATGATGATAATCCAATTCACCTACATCAAAAAACATTTGGTAGATTGGATAGTAGTATTAGTATAACTCAACCATGTGAACAAGTTACAGAGACTAAGGGGCGTTCCTAGCTTCCTCACAGGTCACTTTTTTGCACAGATTTACAGGTTTTTTTGAGGATACCACAATTTTCACCTGTAACCCAAAATACAGGTGAAAAAAGGACGTCATCGAACTCAGCCAAACATGTATGAGATTACAAGTTTCCTGTAATTTTGAAGAGCTCTCACAGGTGAAATAATTGATCAGTGCGGCGGTAATAAAATAACAATAATTGCAATAATATATATTATCCATATATTTACATACAATGGTGAACGACAGCGATGATGACAACTACAATATCAACATACTGCCATCGTCCATCGCTAGTAGTAGTAGTAGTAGTAGTAGTAGTAGTAGTAGTAGTAGTAGTAGTAGCAGCAGCAGCAGCAGTATATCTAGTAGCAATGTATTGGATAGCGATGATAGTGATGTTGATATTTATACTCCTGTTTTAAGTAGTAGAGGTGAAAGTATGCAACAGGAAATCTCCGATATGCAGGATCTATTGTTTCTACATAATGCAACATCAAAAATAAGAAATGAACGATGGGACCATCAACGGCTTAATTGGGAGGAGCATGTAATACAACTACAACACGAGGGTAAATTCAACAATGAGTATAGAATGACTCTATCAACACATGGAAAACTAGTTCGTATCCTTGATCCTATTCTCCAACGATGTGAAGATAAAACTCCCGGCTCGGAACCAATATTGGTAGAACACATTATAGCAATAGGATTACGTGTGTTAGCTGGTGGTAGAACCATTGATCAGCGACACATTATTGGTACATCGGTGAGTGCGGCATATAATGCAGTTGATGACTTCCTTGATGCAGTTAATTCAGCACCAGAATTAGATATACATTTGCCCAAAACAGTGGAACAATGGCAAAGAATTAAACATGGGTTTACGAATAAGAGCTCCGATGGTATTATCTCAGGATGTTGTGGTGCACTTGATGGCTTCTTTCAACGTACAAATAAGCCATCTAAAGAAAGTGTTGCTAATGTGTTATCATATTACTCTGGTCATTATGAATCGTATGGTGTAAATTGTCAAGCATGTGTTACAAGTGATTTACAATTCATCTACTTTGGTGTAGTTTCTCCTGGATCAACTAATGACAATATATCATATCCGCTAGCATCCGGTTTGAAAGAGGCATTTGACAATCTACCACTTGGTATGTATGGTTTGGCTGATGCAGCATATACATTGAGTGAACGAATACTAATTCCATACACGGGTGCCGGTAGACTTGATCCAGCACAAGATGCATTCAACTACTATTTGTCACAACTTCGGATACGTGTTGAAATGGCATTTGGTAGGTTGGTGAATAAGTTCCGTATCTTGAGTGGAAAGATTGAAGGATCATTGGATAGAGTCACCGCAATTCTAACGGCATGTGCAAGGCTTCACAACTTTATCATTCAAGAGGACGGACCATTCGAAGTGGTATCCTCAGAAGATATGGATAGTAATACCGATGCATCCAGTTCAATTGCACCATTTGGAATGAACTACTTACCTGTAGTTCCCGATGACTCCTTTGTATCTTATAGTGGTGTATCTCATACAAGGGAGGCAATTGTTGACTACATTCGAGAGAATGATATTGGAAGGCCGTTGCACAATATTGAGAGGAAGAAGAGAGAGGAGAATATGCTTTTATCTGTTGGTGGTTTGGAAGTTGATAGAGAGTTTATCAATCCTATTTAAGCTAATGAGAATTGATTTGGGCTTGTATGCTTTTGTTAGTAAAATTCAAACGTTAAATTAAACACATACACTAATCATCCCAAAGTCATCCCATCCTCACAGTTCTTCTTCATTACCAGTTCCCTCATTATTAACCTCGTCATCGTTTTCCTCCTGCGGCTGCTGTGTCTCTTCATTATCATTACCCTCCTGCTGGGTCTCCTTGTTACCATTTCCCTTATTATTATCTGTGTCCTCGTCACTACTATCCGAGGAGTCCGATGATGGTGGTGAATCATACCCCACCTCCTTCTTAAGTCTTTCATATTCACCTTGATACGCCTTCATTTGCTTCTTCAAAGTATTACGTTGTACTTTGATAGCCTTGCAGTCTCCTTTAGTTGCGGTACCTCCTTCGTACTTCCTCTTTAACTTTTTGTATGTCTTTTCTAACTTCATAACCTGCAAATTGGTAGTTGTGGCCATTGTCTTCATATTCATCATGCGGTCAAACTTGTGATCGTTGTGCATATCTTCATTGCGGTTTCTGATGGCGTGTGCAGCTTCTGTTGTAGCTTCTACTGCTGAATGTTTCTTGGTGCGAACGGTGCCTCCGTCTGTTAATGGACTCATTGACATATTAGTCCTATCGGAAGCAGTATTACGACGTCTGTTCCTTGACAATGGATTGAAACCACTATCAGAAGCTCTAAAAACTTCAGAACTGAGCTCAGGATATGCACAGCATTGTAAACCTCTATCCCCAACTTCCTCCAACACCGCATGGAAGTACAACAACCACTTCTTACCGTCACAATAATGCCCGAATGATTTATGATTGCCCGATTGATTCTTATGATTCCTCTTTTCACGGTACCACGCTTTAATATAATAGGCACACTCTTTAAACTCTCCAGGCGTTAATTCATCATATTCTGCACATACATCAGCTGGTACCAAATGGCCTAATAAAGCATGTGCTCCGCCGGGAGAAAGTTTCTCCAACGAGTTGGTATTAGAGTTGTAATGTGCTGCCATACGTTCCCATGCCAGAGCCTTTGGATTCCTCGTATCTTGATCGGCCTGATCATGTGAATTATTAGTCTCGATATAGTCCTCTTTGCATTCGGTAATAGTATTAATAACTCTGTAGAGGGTGCCCTCCTCAACAATACAAGTTGGTTTTGTAGCGGCACTCCTACTCCTTCTGTTCGGTGCTGTTAAATTATTCTTATAACCTTGTGCTTTGATATGATTCATTACAACCTTACCAAAATCACCAACTTTTCTCATCTTATGTGGAATTGTAATTTTATTCTTTTGCATAAATGCTTTCTTAACTTCCCCGTGAAGTGGAGCCCATTCCGTTCCACCAAGGGTGTTCACGTCCGTACCATCTTCATCTGCTATTATATGATCGATTGTTAATGTTTTTGCCCAAGCTACCTGCCGATCAAATTCCTCTTTCTTTTGTTGTTTTTTCTCCTCTTTACTCATCTTATTCTTCTTATTATTATTATTGTTATTAGAGTTTGTTTTAGTTGTAGTACTATCATCATTTGTTTTAGAAGTAGGAGTATTATTAGGAGATGATGGTGGCGTATGTGGAAGTCCCTCCTCATCAAGAGGTACCCCTACTAAAAAACACATCAGCGTTTGGATGATGTGCCATACATTTCTTCTTACCATTTGAATCATACCAACATTGTGCTGGATCGGCATCGTTACCGGCATCTCTTCGATAATGATTAAATTCACATTCTGTTTGACATCCATGGTGAAACACCTTATTACACCCCGGCTCATCACATGTATCATTTGTTGGCAATAAATTAAACTTACAACCAGTGAAAGAGAAGCGCCAATCACAACACCTAGGTTGAACGGGAATAAAACTATTTGTATTGTTGCTAATGTCTCCTAATTGCAATGGTGGTGGTGGAGGATTGTTGTTATTGTTGTTGATTGCCTCCATTGCAGTAGCAGCTGCAGTTGCAGCAGCAGCACTGGGCTGAGTAGCTTCTAAATTAGATGATGATGGCATATTGTAGATGGAGTAATGTGTATATAATAGCAGAGTTTATACGGCAATTGTGGTGTACCTTATTATGAGAGTAATGAGTAATGACGGACTGAGGGGTAGATTCGGCTGTTTTAGCTTTATCTATGAATCCACCTTAAAAATCACTTGTGACCTGTGCGAGGGAGCTAGGAATGAAAAATCCGTAATTTTAGTTCGACCTGTAAAACCTGTAAACCTGTGCAGGGAGCTAGGAACGGGTCTAAGGGTACATATTACATGATGGGTGAACTAGGGGAACGTATACTATTACAAACTCAGATAGATTTAATACGAGATATAACTGGATATGCTAATGATATGGGTGAAGAGACAGCAAAAATACACAAGGCACAATGGAGTGATTGTTTGGTCAACAATATAGACAATGATTACAATAAAAATTTCTTACCAAATGTTATGAAGAAGTATCATGATGTATGGTCTAGTACTACTATCAATCCCAATGCTACAGTTATACGTCGTTCAGATTTTACAAAGATTAAGAAGGAAATCGTCCAACTCCTACAGTATTCATACGTTATACCATTGGAAGAGGGCTCATCCATCATACCAAGAAGGAGTAAGCGAGGATTGTCAGAAGAGTCAAGTAGTGAAGAGGAAGATGACACTAATGAGTATGAACAACAACAGGTGACACCACCAATACGTAAACGAACTAGAAGAGGAGCTAAGAACCAACCAGACAGCTTGTCTAGTTTACCACCTGCCGGAGGAGCTGCTAATGTTACTGGTACCCAACATCGCCGCCACCGCCTACATGGAAGAGGTGACACCGAGCCTACTAATAGTTTGGCAACCATTCCAACTATTGATCCAGCTGCTGTCGCCGCTGCTAAAGCCAAAGAAGAGGCTGCCAAAGTTAAGACACGTATTCAGGAAGAGATGCAACTTGGTAACATGAAGAAAAGTTGGGATGATGATTCAGACGAGTATATCCGTGTTGCATCATTGGAGGTTGCTGCTCGAGAGGTATGTATCGGTAACAATCGTAGGCCTATTGCCAATGCCAAAATATCATCACTAGGAGGCAAAATCCTTTCCCGTCAGGAGTATGATGCACTCGAGTCCATATCTGATTTAGGAGGTAGAGCGAGAAAGTTTGATCAGTTGAAAGATTATATCAACGAGGGTATGACACGTGTTAAAGGATTGACACACATCAAGAAGGATCAACTTATACTTGAATGGATCAGTACACATACTCGAATACAAAATGGTGAAACCTTACCTCGGCCGTTACGTACCATTAACAAGTCCAACAGCCAACTGTCTCTAACTCATGAGATAGCTCACATCTTGCGTCACATTATTATATGTTATGGGATATCAATGACTAAAATCATCGGCTTGTTAAATTGCACTGCGGTGTTACACCTTGGTAGACCTCTTAGTGAAGAAGAGTTCCCGAGTACTGCCTCTCTTCGGTTGTGGATGCCAGCATTGGACAAAATCGATCGTCATGATAGAGACGAACTTGACAAGAAGACATTTGGCTCTAAGAAGTCAGAGTATGGATTCCCAGTATTGTATTACTTTGTATCCGACGATTCTGTATTTGCCAAACATGATAAACGCCATGGTGTGATTCGTTCCGGGGTGTACGAGGATGGCAGGCCAAAGTATGTCGTTATGACATCAGGAAAAGCCGCTTCTGCTGATGCCGAAGGGAACTCGGATCTCAATTTACATGTGTTGAAGGAGAGTGTAGATGAAGCAGTCCTTCCATTCATTGGCGGTGCTACTGTTGATGGAGCCTCATCTGCACACAAAGAGATTCATGAAACGTTCGACAAACTAATGGATGAGCTTGATAGTAAAGCCACTGAAGAAGAAAATGCTCGCCTTGAGGATACCGAGATGGGGGATACCGAGGAAGAAAACGAATCTGCCGTCCCCAACCACTCCTACTTTTATGGTGTAAAGAGACAGGAAGTACTCATCCCAGACGGTTTCCATGCCGACAATGTTGCTGTGAACAGCGCCAGTGTCGCATTTTCAGGCTTACCAGAGAGGAATAACTTGAGACAGTTCCATCCAATGACTTTCTTAGAACATATCCATGATATCCACTCTGTTAATCCAACCTTCTCCCAGCAATTGATGGACGATGTAATTCGAGAGCACCATGACTATCTCAAAGAGAATCATTCCAACTTGTTGAAGTACATCCTCAAGACTGTTAGAGAGCGTAAACAGCGTTGGAGAGTGAATGGGTTATATGCAATGAGAATTTTGGAGGCAATGAATGTCACACTTCCAAGTCCAAATGGTAATACTAACCTTATCACCGAATGGGCAAGGAAGATGCAATGGTATGGTGGTACTCTTACGGGTGCAGACTCTCAGTGGATGAAAGAAGTAGCTGAGGCCGTTGCAATCATGTCTCAGAGTAAGAGTATTCTTATCTCTTTGACATTTGAGATGGAGCTTGTGACACAATACTTCGACATTACCCACGGTGAGCATGCAACCTCGGGAGAGTTTGGTCGTAGATCCGGCTTCATCACGATGGAGTTACACTTCCTCTTGTTTGATTTCATCGTCCCCTTCTGGCTAAGTGCTGTAGAGAACCCAGCCAGTCGCTTCCCCCAGACAGCCGAGTTGATTGAAGCTTTGGAGAACGAAGACATGAAGGCAATGAAGAAAGAGCAGCTCCAAGCCGCCGTTGACTGTGCACTTGAGAAGATATCAAAGAACATGGAACTGATGCTTGACGCCCCACTCATCTTCCTTCTCTTGACACATCCAACTGAAGGACCAAAGGTACTCCGTGCTATCCTTGGCTGTCTTGAGGAGGCGGAGTTTGACATAAATGAAAGTGAGAATGTATATACTGACGAGTATGATGATGATATGGACATTGAAGATTTTCCGCCACTCAACATTGATAAAGAGTCAGATGTATACTTTGCTCATTTGTTACCACAAGCAAAGAAGGTTGCTCACTTCTTCAGACAGTTTGGCTTAGCCCGACTCATTGTGAGGGACGAGTTGATTCAGTTGAGCAAGCAGGAGACACCATCAACAAACTCAGAGAAGGGCCGACTTGATGACTTCAAGAAGAAATATCCAATCATATTCGACGCCTTGCATTCTGCCTTTGGATACAGCTCGTCCAACTCGCGTATCATTGAGTTGTTGCACGGCTTTGTCCGATCCTTCTACGACTCCCAAACACCATTGGAGTTTCTTGACGCCAAACTGCGCTATCTCATGGACAAAGAGCACCAAGATAGAGAGGAGAGACGGAATATGACAAAGAAGAAGAGAGATAAGAAGTCAGCACACAAACAAGTGAAACATCTTGATGATAAACCCAAATGTGCAAAGCAAGGTCAACAGTTGTGTACAAGTTCACAGAGGTACTTGACTCACGAGATTGAGGCTCTTCCAAACAAACTCCGAAAGGAGATATTAATCCGAGCACTGAAGGAGATTGGTACTACTCAGAAGGAGAAGGAGTATGAGTCTATTGTGAAGGTCAAAAGTGAAGAGAAGGGCCGTGCAAAGCGTAGGAGAGGAGTTGATATGATGGATTTAGAGACAACAAGGCAGAAGGCGGATCAAACGACAACTGAACATGATAAAACATGGCACAATAAAGAACAGCGTGCTTACCATTTTATATTGGAGAAGGTTGCAACTACAACACACTTCAAAAGTATCCCGATGGCTAATGGAGGAAATGACTTCTATGAAGAGATTGAGAAGGTCTTGCCATGTTTGGACACGGAGAAGTTGTGGATGGAGAAGAAGAATAACCGAGTCCGGGTACCAAAGAAAGATTTGACAGCATCTGCTGCCAAGGGAGGTGTTATTGGTCCACATCTTGCTCTAATCAAGGATATTGCGAAGAAGAAGACACCCAATACACTCAATGAGGTTGATGTGTCGGGTATGACATATGAAGATGCCTTGGCGGAGTTTGTGAAGGCTGATCAGTCCAAAAAGTTGACGAAGCTTAAGCAAGAATTGGAGAACAAATGGAAGAAGACCAAAGCCATCTTCAACGCAGCCACAGGTGGTATCATCCGACAACATTACCTCAAGAAGTTGAAGGAGGCCTCCACTGCTGATCCTCATGATGTTGAAGAGGAAGTTGTTGTTGATTATGGTGATTCTACAGTTGAAGAGGAGGAGGGAGAGGAATTAGAAGTGTTAGAAGAATAAGCAATATATAACATATTATACACAACTTACTCATTGTTTGGTCTCTTGTGACGACATGTATTGTGTTTGTATTCGTTTATTCCGTGTATTGATGGATGTGGTAGTAGATTGATATTTTCACTAAAAATCCACCTAATCTACCCACATTTACTAACTCATCACAACTTTGTTGTTATGTCTAATAACCGACACTAATGCATCAATACACTTTACCTAATGCCAAATAACTCTTCTTTAACCAATATTGATGTTGTATGGTGGATAGACGGCCTCCTATACCAATATACACTATAAATCAACACTAAATAACCAGCCATCGTATCAATATATAAAAGTGCACCACCACAAGCTTAAAATACCGGCCCAATGAATACATCACGCTTTTATATGTATATGAACATTAATCTACCAAGAGGGTAGCGTCTGATATCATCCCATTGGTACCATATACCACTTTATAACTATTGGTAAAATTGTAATAAAATCCAACCACTAGCGCTAATCTCAGCTAAGTTGGTATCCACTGACATACATATATCACTATCTGATGACATCGCATGGTAGTATATGCACATATGATACATGGAATGCGTTATTGGACGTGTAACGCCATGTATACACAACTTATGGTATGTTATTCATTTGATGTGTTGTGATGATGCAGATTTTACACACTTTTTTTTATAAATGTTTATTTTACCACGTAAAAGTACCCCCGCCGACAAATTAAGTATATCATAGCAAAGGTAAGATCATTAGGTTTCAGTAGAGCCACTGGACGACATACCTCGATCAGTACATATCGAGCATCGGCGACATAAAGTTGAGGTCTATTTAGCCGAGATGGAATTTTGCCTTCGTGGGACTGATTCGCCAGCTCGTGACTGATCTAGCTCTCTCCTCTTCTCGTCCTCCTGACGACAGCATGATATAATTATGAAACAAGTATGCATCATCGCGGCTAGAACACTACCTAAGGCATCCATTGGTACCTTTTGGTTGTATAATTTGACCTCCAAGGGCCTCTACAGTACTAATTAAGTCATTTTGGACCATTTTACTGCGTAGCTCTTAGTAAAATACATGCCCTTATAACTTTATAACGAAGGCCACTATAAAAATGCCAGCACCTACCCATTATTATACATACTAACCCCAATCAATTCCATGAGTATGGAGGAAAAGTAATATTTTTACCTCCTAGTGAGTTTATAGTGCGTCACACCCCATAGAAGCTTGCAAAAGAGAGAGAGAAAAAAAAGAGGAGACCCCATAGGTAGTGACAATAAACGACAATTGGTTGCTGTATGTAACTCTTAGCGTGATACAAAGAAGATATATAGAAGGGAGTTTGTTCACATCTTACAAAGGAGCCAGCGGTGGAGCTGTACTTATGGTATCCAACACTAAAAAACTCCGATTGATGTCAGATGTCTTAAATTTACTATCTCGTCAAAGACAAATAAGGTATAATTATCATGATGCGCAGAAGGGGATCACAAACATCAATTATGTTGACACAGGAAGAAAAGAATAATGCGATGCCACAGTCAGATCAAGAGAGGAGACGGAGTATGAATCAAGATATGGATAATGGAGGAGGGCTTATATCATCTAATCAACAATATCCACCACATCAAGTAGCCCAGCCTTTACCAATGGAACAGCAATTTCAAACCAATGCACAACAGCAACATATCGTTCAGCCTCAACATAGTATACAATGGCAGCAGCAGCCGCCGCCGCCACAACAACAGCAGCAGAATCAGCCTAACTTTTCATATCAACAACGTAACAGAAGTGGTTCTTTTGCAATAGATTTGATATCTTCTACAACTACCTCTCAAGTTGCACCTTGCCATAACAATCAAACA
>Ga0214480_100923_pt1 | contig 13993 bp, 6 predicted proteins | sample M1_20Mar14CPVII9_3_FD_165042 | JGI IMG/M metagenome (GOLD analysis project Ga0214480, IMG submission 165042) | Marine eukaryotic communities from Monterey Bay, California, United States - M1_20Mar14CPVII9sort6BwellE17 | ecosystem: Environmental > Aquatic > Marine > Unclassified | place: USA... | reverse complement strand
CTCAGGCAATGTTTGGCCAACAAGTGGGGGTATAGCAGCATGTAGGTTGTTGAATAGTGGTTGTTTGGAAATGTATAGGTACATAACAAGTTGATGAACACTCCCAGCATGATTGTAAGTCCATCCATCATACTTTTACAGCCCCATGTTGGCAGGTTTCATGCCTCAGATCTTGATTTTCTGCCAACTCTCAGGCAACGTTTGGCCAACAAGTGGGGGTACAGCAGCATGTAGGTTGTTGAATAGTGGTTGTTTGGAAATGTATAGGTACATAACAAGTTGTTGAACACTCCCAGCATGATTGTAAGTCCATCCATCATACTTTCACAGCCATTTTAGTCAATCTGAAACTTATAAATAAACTTCACTTTAATTTCAAGGAAGTTTCTTAACACATCTAAAAAACAAACAACAAACTTGCCGTTGCCTGCTACACTCTTCTCTATTCTATATAAAGTAATAAAGTAACTGTAGTTACCACCCGATAATCATAATCATGACTACTAATACAACCAGCAATAACAATACTACCGCCTCTGAATTAATCACTGAATTAATATCAATAACACCACCAAATGAAATTGAAGAAAAACAACGATATGTAACGGTCTCTGAAGAAAAAGAGGTAAGATGTAAACAATTTAAGATTATTACTGAATTATTAGATATGGTACAGACTGCACGTGGTAGTACTGATACTATCAATAATAAACTGAGTAATATTGGAGAGGATAGTAATATGGATGGCGGCGGTGATTTTATTCGAACTAACATGTCAGAGTACAACTGTCAAAATAACGGTGAACAAGGTACAAATAACAATACCGCAGCCAATCAATTACACCTCCGTGAGATATTGGGCAACTTACCATCCTCAACTACATCAAATTTAGCTTCATCATTAACACGATTAATATCCCATCGTGTTGAATTAGAAAGTTTATTACCCGGTACACAGGACACACAAGGTAATTTAGAAGCAATGGGTATGAGTTATTCAATGTCAATGACTCAAAGTAATGATAGTGATGATGATAATAGTGTAGTGAATGATATGCAGTTAAGAAATGGTGCCAATCTTGAACAACGTCGTATAAATCATGCCAAGGCAGCACTTACCATTTCAAAATTAAGTTTATTATCTGCACAGTTATATGTGGAATTGTTGGGAACTAAAGGTGCATGGGGCGCAGGCTTGGTAGATGTTGGTTCAGTTAGTGCTATTACCGCATTAATTAGGAGATGGTGTGTAGAATGCAGAGGACGAGAGGATGTATTAAAGAAGAGTAGTGGTAAAAAGAAGAAGGGTAAGAAGGAGCCTGCTAAAAAGAGGTCAAAAGTTGACAATACTAATAAGGCAAGGTCGGCACCATCACGGAAGAGTGTTAGGATCAATGAAGTGGCATCTGTAATGAATGAAGAAGAGGATGATATGAGTGAAGATGATCAAGAGTTAAACTCTACTTTCCAAGTTGAAGAAGAAGAGGATGAATCATCACCTTATAATGCACAACTTACTGAATATGAGATGATTACTGGTGGATTACGATTGGCATATACATTAGGACGTGCACCACTCCAAGCTGACTATAAGAATTGGTCATCAGAGGCACGTGAATTTTACTTGGATGGTGCATCTTCTGCGATTGGTATATCCTCAGCCTTGTTGGCTGGATGTAGCAAGGCCAAGGATAATAAGGAGAATGCAACTGTATGCCAAGAGACTGTATCTTCATTGGAACATGCTCTACGAATGACTGTGTTGCCACCAAAGGTGCCCGAGGCGACAGCTGGGGATAGTGAGGGAACGGCACCATTGCGTAAAAAGAAATCAAGTAGGTCAAAGAGGAAGAGCTCGTTGGCAGCAAAGGAGAATGAGAAAAAGTTGCAAGAGTCGGGCATCTATTTACTTCGTGGTCTTCTACCACTGTTCAACCTGAAGATGGAATTGCCCAACGGTCAAGCTGGGAAACTTGCAGCATATGATACCGTGTCATCTCTTCTTGTGACCATCATCTCATCAATCTCCGAGGATATTGAACTCAGCTCATCGAATAATGGTCGAATGTCAAAGTCACCAAATGATGTACTAAATGAGTCAATCACTCCTAAACGTGGGGGTCGTAAATCCATCTCATTTGCAAATACACCTGCCCTCAAGAAGAACCGTAATTCTCTTGGTGGAAATGGGGTGGGTAAGACTCCCAACACTTCGATGATAGCACCACCATCGTTGAAGAAGAGTCTCACTCCACGTCGGACACGCAGTAGTTCTAGCTCATCTGCCTTTTCAGACCGTCCTACTCTTCACCCTATATTGAGTTTGATTGTTGGTATGCTTCATAAGTTATTCACAAGTAAAGGACTTGAAAGAGCGGAGGCAAGATCTCGTGTATGCACGTTTGGTATCCATTGCTTATCTCAACTGCCTACACTTGAGCGTTCTAATCTGCTCAGGTTTGTTGGTGATATGTGTGAATCACGAATCTCTAGTCATAGATTATTGGGTGTTGAATTGATTGGTCAAATCCTATGCCAATCTTGGTTTTGGAAGGATGAAACTGAGCATGCTAGTAAGATTACAGCAACCTGGATGTTCACTCCATTTTCGTCGTTTGGAGAGAAGGCGAGTGAGAATGATATTAGTGGTAGTGGTGACAAAACAGAGGGATCATCTTCAAGCAGCGTTAATACTCCATCATCAATTCTATTGGCAGCACTACAAGGCCGATTGACTGACAAGTCTCCCACTGTTCGTACCCGTGCCTGTCTGTCACTTGGCGAGGTTGTAAAGAAGGCAAGCTTGGCACAGGAGGAGAATAGGAATCTTGATGGTACCATCATTGCCAATTCACCTAGTAAGTTGATGGCTGATGAGGCCAATATTCCTTCCAAGGCCTTGACGGTTGCCTTGTGTAGAATAGGTTCATCATTAGTGGATGCACTACGACGTAGAGCGAGTACAGATGATCGGGCCACCGTTCGTAAGAGTTCTATCATTGCATGGATACAGATGTTGAACTTGGCCCATCGAGAGAATAAAGAAGAGTTTGTTGTATCTGGACTGGATATCTCTGCATTGTGTCAATTATGTAACGACCCATCGGTTGCTACTCGTAAGGCCGCAGCTGATGCACTGACCAAATTAGTGCAGGCCAACTATGATAGTGATGAATATAATGTACAGGCTTCATCGCTTGAAATGGCGTGGGCTCAAACAGTCTTGCCATTAGTGTCTGATGCTGAAGCAACATGTGTAATGAAGGCGACTGCATTCTTCAATGAGTTGGTGATCGAGCCTATCGTTGAGCTTGGTGAGGATACAGCCGAGAAGCTCAAGGACGAAGATGATAACATGAGATATTTTGTAGCATGGAGGATATTAGCCAAGCTTAGTGACGGATCAAAGGAGGCTGGGGGGTCACGGAACGCCTCGGGATCATTAATCTTGGCTTTGCAAAAGTTGTTGATCAACGCCGGAAAGGATGCCAAGGCATTGGCTAAGAACCTTTTGAAAGCCGTATATCATGTGGGTGCCATCAGTCTTGGCCTTGATCGTCGTACTAGTCTCGACTCAACACTGTCTCATGATGAGGAATTGGAAGAAAACTTGTTTGTTGTCAACACTACAGCCATGAGATCTGGAGCTTGGTGTTTACTAGATGCATTGACTAGTTGCCTTACCAACAACGGCGACAAAGTATCTTCAGTGGCTAACATATCATTGAGCCAGGCAGTCAAGGCAAGTAAGATTGATGCCTCTTACATTGTATTATCACTGCAAAAGCTTAGGGCACTGACTACCTCAGAAGACACCCCAGCTGATAAGAAGAGTAGTTTGGCAGCTACTTCACGTGATTGTCTCAAGGTTATCGCCAAGATGGGAAATTTCGTTCCCTTAGATGACGCTGAGAGCTGCTTTTCTGATCTGTTGAGTGATTTGGAATCATTTACTGTTTCAATCGACCTCGTCTCGGCTGCAGTTAATGCTCTTATCGCCCTCACTAAACGTACATGCGACGACTCGGGAAATGATGTCTACAGTGAGGTCAAGACTTGGGTAAATCGTCTTCTTGATCGATGTGAGAAGACTATCGAAGCAACCTTTTCATCTTTCTCGCAGCAAGGCAGGATTAATAACAAAGACGAGAAGCTTCTATCTCAAGTCCTCTTCTTGATTGGTGAATTGAGTATGGTTGGATTCACGTCTCAAGAGGAGTCTTCCCGTCTAAACCAAAAGTCAAAGCATGATATCACACCCACTGATCGTGAGCCCGTTCGTGGCTTGCTTATCAGTCCTTCTGATCGTCTCATCCATTTGGTAAAAATAATGCTTCCCAACTCAATGCCATTACCATCCGATGATGAAATGTCACCAACTCCATCTAGTATAAGAGCTCATGGATTCATCACACTTGGAAAGCTATCCTTACGATCCGAGCCTTTAGCCAAGGAATCACTCAACATTCTAGCAAGAGAACTTCACAAAGATGCAGAATCAGATCCAGCTGTTCAGAGTAATGCTCTCATGGTAATGGGAGATCTATGTGTCCGTTACACAAATCTTGTTGATAAGTATTTACCCTTTATGGCTGCCAGTTTACAAGCTGGTGAGGGTAAGCCAGTTGAAATAAATCAGAACAGTCGTCTAAGTTTATCCTCCTTCAGCAGAAAAACTAATGGATACTCTCTGGTAAAGAAGAATGCTATCATGCTTTTGTCTAGTCTTTTGCTTCAAGACTACATCAAGTGGAGAGGCTTGTTCATCCATAGATTCCTAGCTGCGGTGGCCGATGAAGATGATGAGGTATCTTGTCTTGCTCAGACTGCACTTCGAGGTCCTCTCCTTTCAAAGCAGCCTAATTTACTTAGCAATCACTTTGTTGGCGCTCTGTTTGTGTTCAACGCTTGCCAAGCTCATCCTATTTATGCCATGGAAGCTAGTGGTGGAGGAAATGGTATGACAGTCGACTTTGAGGGCACATATCTTGTTGGAAGTGAGGGGTATCATAAACGTCAAGAGGTCTATGAGATGATGTTGGGAAGCATGACTGATGAACAGAAATTGGAGGTAACAGCAAGGTTAGTGAAGGAAGTATTGGGTGGAGCACTTGAAACCAGTGGAGATTTGAGTGTTGTTTGCAACTTACCAGCTGGTGGAGGAGTCAAGGCTGCAACTAAGCTATCTGGAAGTAGAATCGAAGCAGCCACACATGTGTTGACGGATGCTCTGGCTATACTCACTTCTCCGGAGATCAAGGTTGGTCGTGGACGTTCAGATGATGCCGCAGAGGATGACCTTGCCAGTGTAAATAGTTCAAAATCATCAGATCAGCGTAGCGTGCACAAACGACGACTACTCAGCAAGATCAGTAGGAAGCATCTCATGGAAATTGTGGTACCAATTCTATGCTCTTTGAAAGTGCAGCTTGAGAGTAGCCATTCACCGTTGCTCAAGCATCTCATGAAGTACTTGGGATACATTTTCAGAACCTACAAGTCTGAAGTTCAAGAGCATTTAGCCAATCAACCAACACTCTTGCAGGAACTAGAGTATGACATGAAGCAGTATGAACGAATGGAGAAGAAGAAACAGAGGGATAGCATACTACAGGCGTCAATAATAGCTGGATAAAGAGTTGTCAAGATGTGTTTGCAAGTTGTTGATCAGTATAAGTTATTATAAGTGTGTATATACAGATAATCTTAGTTGTTAAAGTTAGATCTCAGCTTTCTTCAAGTTGTTGTTTCCTCTCAGTATTCTTTTGAAAGTATATACATCATCAAGCGCAATAACAAGTAATACATGTCTAGAATGCATGGAAGTACAATATCCACACGAGAAGAGACAAGGACAAACTGCTCGATCATGAAATGATACTGTTGTACAGTTACATGGCCATGACGACAATCTCCCCTCGCAATGTACTGGAATACCTCTCACGATTCCCAATACAAAGCCAAACAGTCCTCCCAAAAAGAGGCACATTAGAAAGAGTAGAAAGTTATCTCCCGTAGACACATCTTCATCAACGCGACGGCCAGTTATGGTACCAAAGATGAACACCAAAGAAAAGCAAGTTCCGATAAGAGCAAATTGAAGTAAACCCTTTCTCTGAATCGCTCGCCCAAGCTCGTCTCTGTCTCCCAACTTTCTCGTCAGCATCCATTGAATAGCAAGATAGAACTTGACCACAAAAGAAACTCCGAACACTTCTCTGATTATTGCCAGGCATCCAAGTATTGAAGAGCAAACTTCTAAACTTGGCAGCAAGTCAAATGATGACAAAGTCAATGAAGCAAGAGCCAGAGGCAATCCTGAGATGATGTGCAGTAGTGATAGGACCCAACAGTATGCTGTAGTCTGGCTTTTAATATCAGATACATCTGACAAGGGTATTATCTCCGATCCAACTTGCAAAGTTCCTTGATCAGGGTGTAGATCAATCTCAACCACCAGCGGTTTACACCAAGGACATTGGATACCAAACACTTGAGAAAGTAGCATGCCTATGGCTTTTATGTCAAACATAGCTGCAATAAAACAGCAAACGATAAAAGTACCATCTGTGTTGCTTGCAAGAGAGTCCAACAGTCTATAGAGCGTGCATATCAATGCCCCAGATAGTATCGATGCAACAAGACATTGCCAAGAGACTTGTACTTGACAAAAGAATGATCTTCTAGGGAACAGCTCATCATTTCCTCGTCCTTGTTGTTGGCAAGTAGCTTTGTCTTCACTTGCCTTACTTCTATTAATAAACCTTTCAGCAACTAGATGATATATCATTTTGGATATTGCTGCCAAACAGAGGTAAAAGATAAAGAGCTCGTATATTTTGAGGCGTGATCCTCTTCTCAAGCTTGTGTTGAATTCTGGCAGGCGTTTGTCGCAGTCCTCGAAATCAAAACCAAGCCTCGCCTTATCAAAGACACTGCATTGATCTGTGTTGTAGCAGCACTGAGCAAACAATACATTCTCGTCTTGCTCTTCTTTCCTGTCTCTATATTCTACTGACTCTTGCCATAGAGGCTTGAGCTTTGAATAGATTCGAACATCATCTAATGCCCAGTGATCTCTTAGTGCATCAAATGAAGGTTGTCTAAATCGTATCTGAGTTGTGTTCCCGTGAGTTTCTATTGGTATATCAACTGAGATGAATTTGAAGGAACTTCCTCGGTAGTGATAGGCTTGATACACGCCGAAAGTAGTCCAATCTGTATCTACAGAAGCACGATACTCGATGATGACATCACTGTAAGCTGTTTTACATTCAGTGTTAAACATGCCGTATGAAATGGGCCCCATTTTGAGATAAAACTCTACTCTACCTCCATAGGTGAGGTCAAGATAAGTTGTGACGGCTTGTCGAGTATTAAAACCAGTAAAAACAAGTGCCTTTGTGGAGTTGTTTGATTGATTGCCTCCTTCGGGAGGTCGAGTATTAAAACCACATGCATCAGACATTTCGCCATTGATGATTTCAGACCAAGGAGAGGCTTTGTTTACATCTTCAAAGTCATCATCAAAGACATATACTCCACTTGTGTCCTCAGAATATAAAAGTAATGGATTAGACTCTGATACATTGCGAGGTCTTGACGACTCTTCTCTTGGAGATGATACACATAAGTCGTATCCAAGCAGGTTATTAGACCAAGCATACAACTCAGTGTCAAATACACAAGCCGATGCAACGACTTGATTGGTTGTTGTGTTTCTATCACAGACCTTGTATGGCTGTGCTGCTGGAAGTGAACCACCACTCTCTCCATATCCATCGTCTCCATCATAATCCAAACAAACATTTAGGTCACAAACTTGAAGCCATCCTCTGCACGAGTGTCCCCAGACTGTTGTTGGTGTGGTAGATCCATTGTAGTAAACCAGAGCAACACCTACAAAAGTTATGAAAACAAGGAGTATACTGACAGCCCATGATATGCCAACAGCAATCATGCCAGGATCGGGCTTCTCTCTCGCTAATCCAGTGATGGGGACATCAGCCTGGCAGCCTGGACACTGTCCCTGTCTGTGATAGCATACATGGCAGTAGTATTCAGAGCAACATCTTCGGTATAGTCCTCTTTCAAGACAGCTTCTACACTCAATCTCAGATGGGAAGTCTTCTATATTTGATGTTATTGCTTTGTCTGTACGGCCACCAGGAGTGGTTGCCACGCCTTTTATGTCTGCTGCGGTGTCTGATAACATATTACGGACTATATTGGTGGCATTGCTCATACGTTTTAGTGGCCTGTTGTTCTCTTCTGTCATTGCAGTGCATGGAAACTCACTCTGGTAACAAGCATCACACAGATACTCTCCATTGCCAATTAATGGTCTGAAGGTCCCTTTTCTATTTCGATGTCTAGGGCATCGTGAACATTGTGTAAGGCATTCTTCGTCAATGACTTGCTCCCTTGGCTCCTCTTTGGGCGGTTGAGGTGTGACTTTGTCTTTCCATCTAAGCTTCTTCTTCTTCTTCTTACTTTTATGCTTGGTTGCTTGTTCTTTCCTGTGTCTTTCTTCAGCGGCAGTTAGTTTTGTTGTTGTCGGAGTGGAGAACAGAGCAGATTTGGTAAGCGTTGTAGGATTCATGCTTGTTATCTATTGACGACTATACTGTCCTTGTTGGATTGATGATATTGTACTAACAACGGCAGCGATATCCTGCATGTGGCAACAATGACGACGATTTGATCCCCTTACAGTAACTACCTGCTGATAAACAATGACGGAGATTTAATCTTTCTTCAGTGCTCTGCATATATTGATACTAATACTAATGATGGCAGGATAATTGCAGTCGGATATTGGAGTAAAATCACTTTTTTATGTACTTAAGGTAGGTACAAGATACACAGGTTAGAAGAAGTATGTATATCAATTAAACACAAGACAAGATTAACACACCTGTATCATAGCACTCTATCTTCAAATTACTATTCATATTATATACCAATAACATCTGATATATCTCCTTAAGCTTGAGGTAATCAAACGATTTTCATTGGTGTCCGCGTTTCTATTTCATTGTCTTCATCACTTGGCGGTGTTTCTATTTCGTCGTCTTCATCATCTTCTTCACTACTACCGCTACTATATTCTGGCAATTCTGCTTCGTCATCATCGTGATATTCAGTACCCCCATTCGTCAACCTAGGACTTCCAACCGGAGCTACATCATACTTAAAGTTGCTTTGTTTTGTTTCAAATTCCAACCAACCTCTTCTCTTGCATAGCTCTGAAAGTTTGAAGACTACAAAGCCAAAGATCAACGCACCTGCGCAAAAGATGTACACAAACCAATTCGATAATGCAAAGATTAATAATACTCCCAACGTCGGTGGTAGAACAACAAGCGGTGCCGCCCAATCTGGTACTGGGATTCTATATGGTCGATGCATCTCCTTGTTGTAAAGTCTCAGCTTGACAAATGCAGCATACTCCAGTAACAGTGAAATAGCATAAACTGAATTAAGAAGCTCGAGTAGTTGGCCAAAGTCAGCACAACTGAATGCTATTATAACCATTGTATTGAAACAGATTCCTGCTGTGGGTGTACCATGCTTGCTTCGAGTACTGAATATCTTTGGTAGAATACCACGTTCGGCCATACCCATTAATTGAAACGCGTCGGAGGACATTTCAGCTTCAAATAAGGCAAGGTTGGAGATGGCAGCGGCAAAGATTGTCCACATTCCTAGCCATTTCCCACCAATATCAACAGCCACCGTCCCCAAGTGGCCATCTTCCCAGTCAGCTTGCTCATAATCAGTTGCACCGACTGCGATCAACACTGGTATAATGTAGCTCAATACACTCATGATAAGACCAATGAATATCCCTCGTGGATAGGTAGTGTGCACATCAGATGTTTCACCAGCAAAGCAACCAGCAGAATCAAAACTGTTTAGATTCCAGAACAAATTATTCAGATATGGTCTCCACAATATACCACCCAGAGTAAGTAGTGGTAGTGGTCCACTGGATGTTTGAAAATCATCATCAAACAGGGCATCATCCGGCTCCTCTGGCATTTGTAACCATCTACTTGGCACCACCTTCGGTATACCCACAATTGTTAATATAACAAATGGACTCATGGCAAGTATACAAACTATTATACTTGCATTACCAACAATTTCCAAACCCGAATAATTCAATATTGCCAAACAAACTGTTATAATTGCTATTGATATAAATCGTGTTAATCCTGAAAAGTCCTCATATCCCAAGACGCTGGTTACATATTCCATGAAAAGTGTTGGATATATTGCATTATCTGTCGCACCAGATACCCATGCTAAATATCCAGTTACACTAGCAGCCGATTCACCAAATGCCTCTCTGTAGACGAGTTGAGTAGAGTAGACATGAGAAAACTGATACACATACACACACTATAATACCAAACGAACGATACAATAGACTTACTCAACCCAAGCAACACCCGCGGCAGGATCTTGGAATGCACTACCCAATTCAGCAGTAACCAATGCTTCCGGTACTGACCAAATTAATGGAAATATAATAAAACCTAATATAGCAAAGAAATTACCACCCGCTCGTATACTTGGTTCAATACCGAACGGGCCACCTGATACATTATAGAAGACCAATACAGCTAATGGCCATAATTTTAATGTTGGTGTTGTTTTAGTTTGGGTTGGGTCTAGCATTTCTGTTGATATTTTACCATTTTGGTGTCCATTAGTATCTAGTGGACTTTGTGATGCTGCTACTTTATCATCATCTGACGGCGGTGGATCAGGCAATGATGTCATTAATAATCCTGTATCACTATCTGATACATCATTCTCATCGTCGTGGAATGATAATTCATTAAAGTATGCTGCTTCTTTGCTCATTGTAATTGTTAGTTTATTTTTAGAGTTGGTTGACCGGGCGCGGTAAGTGTATAATGTGTTGGTATTGTTCGATTCAAAGTATGATTTACTGCGCAATCTTTGATATTGATATTCTTTAGTTTTAGTAGTAGTATCAGAGGTAGGTGATACCGGTAAGGACTTTGATCGTTGTGTTTTACAAAGGGGTGTAAAACTTGGGCTCAAAGGTGCACCGTCTTTGGTATATGTTGTTGTAGATGTAGACGGAGATACTTCACACTCAATAAGCGTAGGTAATCCAAAAGCAGTAATTAAGGGAGCTGATACTACAGGTGTTGAATAGTAGTTTATACTCTCTCTTCTACTCTTCTTAGTAATTAATGGTTGGTTGTGAGTATTGCAATTATTGCTGTGTTTAGTTCTTGTGTTTGTGTTTGTTGATTTATTGTCAAAAGTGTTATATCGCATTTAGTATGAACCGAACATATTAAAGACAAATATAGGAGAAGGGTATAGGTATGCGAGGGACGGGTCTATGTTTACTGGTGCACCTTGATCATCACAAAGTAAATCATGAGGGCTTGGTAGGATACCAAAAGGATACCGGCTAGAAACTCAGACATCTCTTCAAGTAGTAGTGCTCAAGCAAATAGTAAGCAGGCATATTAGAAATGTTAGGTATGTATCTATTTATTCATTATTATGGTGTTCATTACGATGTATTCTCACTGCTCTCCAAAGAGAAGGGATAGCAACCACAGCAGACGCAATGATGAGTATTTCCGTGACAAGTATATTATGTATGGATCCATCACTGTACTCAAGGCAGTATCTACTAACTTGATTGCATTCCAATGCATTTGTAACACTCAATATATATCCGAGAGTACTTGCTCCGCCGCTAAATAGTATAATATTACCGAATGCACCTTCTTTTTGGTTTGGAAAGACATCGGCAAAGACTGCTCGAAGAGTCCCCTCATATGTCGATCGTCCAATGCCGAGCAATACATATGATGACATTAATGTAACAGCTGTCCAATCACTACCATTAGGAAATACAATGAACTGTAGCGCAATGGCCAAGTATGACAATGCTCCAGATGTCAAGACTCTCTCCTTCCCATACCTCATTTGTGATTGTATTCTGCCGAAGAAAAGACTAGCGCCGCTGGCTACCAAAGATGTTATTGAAGTATATAATCCGACATACTTTGAGTTTGGATCATTCAGGACCTTTTGGATAATAACTCCACTCAGGACCGAGGCACTGAATGACGTAGCCAACCCAAAGAGAATGTTTACAGGTGCTAGATAGATTGCTTTTCGATCTCTTTTGAGGAGATTCAATGCCGCAGTTGCCTTGTACGAAGGGGAAGTATTGTCCTCTTCACTATCTTCTCTTCCATCATCCGTTTGAAGTAGATTGTATTGATATCGTTCTACATCTAGTATACCCATCATGAAGAATACTGGAACTATTGATAGTACACTGTACATACCGAAGATGACCTTCCAAGATATACCCAATGTCTCAATCAAAAAGGTAGAGAGTAGTCTCAATATCACTTCGAATATCAAGAAAATGAAAGAGAAGTTTCCGCCAAACCTAGACGTTACATTCTCAACCACTTGTCCATTATTATTTGTAGAAGCATACAATTGTGCAGCAGATGCGAAGAATGCACCCTGGGAAACCCAAAGTATTGAACTCCCTACCCCACCAACTAAGGCGCCGCCAATTGCAACTAATGATTGTAACCATATCAGATTCTCGTTATGCTCTACTATTATTGTAGCCAAGAAGAAACTGGTGACATAAGATGCACTCATTCCCATACCCAATACTAAACCATTTCTTGACCCTAATTTCTTTACAAAGTATGATGCACCATATAAAGCAGAAGCTGTATAAGATCCATATAAAACGCCAGATTGCCATACACCTGTACTACCCAATCTTGCATTTGACAAGCCAAGTACCGAGACTGTGCATCCATGATTGATTGCAAATAGAAGTGACATAAGCAGAAAGCTCTTTCTTATTAATTCTGGTTGTATACCATCACTCTGTTGGTTTTCAATGAGAGGTCGTGTGATGTTTGATGTGATTGTATCATTCTCGTCATCATCTTGTTGTATCATATCTTCTCCTCAACTAATCGCCGACCATAAACTGTACCTACGACATCGAATAATATCATCATCATTAAAGACTCCCAATTACATCAAAGATATCTTTTGAGTTTAACTACCACAAGGTTCTCCAAATATGAAGGAGGTTGACTGATATACTTGACATATACTGCTGTAGTACGATGATCGAATAGGTGTGGTGTTCTTTACTCATAGAGATACGAAGGCTGTAGCGGCGGCAGCGTAACATCATCATAGCATATTGCTGATTGCTGCACTTTTCGAAAGATATTATAGAAAAGATATTTTCTTTTGCAACTTGATATAATCGTAACCCCTCTCATGGCATCGTCCGTCTCATCGCAGGCGATTGCTTTAGCAACAGGGCAAAAAAGTACAACAACAATAGTGCCATCAATCGTTTGCAACTCAGATTATGGAGGGTATGACCCAATTAGATACCCAATCAAGGCAATCTTTTATACATTGAATCATCCAAAGAGACTTTTACCGGTAGTCATTAGAATAGCATGTATAGGATGCGTAATCTCTACAGTTATACTTATTGTACTATTGGCTACTACATTGAAACCACAAGCAGAATTGATTAGCTCGGAGTTACAATGGTGGGCTTGGTTGATTGCCGTTTTTATAGTTCTATTAGAAGCTGCAATATGCTCTGTGCTTGTTATGGTAATCAGTCAATCCAAAGCTCAAACTGTGCTATTTACAGAAACGATGAGAATGTATGTATCTTGTGTATATTTTATGCACCTTTCAGTATCGTTGCATATGCATATTATATTCACATATTGTTGATGTGTTGTTTATCTCACCAACTTTCATCTCCCCTATATCTGTTAATCTACAATACAAAAGAGAGGGGTGTTGGAAGGAAGGTGAAATGATACAACAATCTGTGATAAAAGATCTCAACGTTATTAAGAAAGCATTCATTGTACGAATCATTACTTTACCACTACAAATCATTCCATTTATCGGC
>Ga0214480_100922_pt1 | contig 13999 bp, 8 predicted proteins | sample M1_20Mar14CPVII9_3_FD_165042 | JGI IMG/M metagenome (GOLD analysis project Ga0214480, IMG submission 165042) | Marine eukaryotic communities from Monterey Bay, California, United States - M1_20Mar14CPVII9sort6BwellE17 | ecosystem: Environmental > Aquatic > Marine > Unclassified | place: USA... | reverse complement strand
GATACTATCATGCGAGGAACTTAGTACGATCTATTCTAGCACGCCATCAACCCAACTCTTATCATTCCATCCTACCATTCAAATCAACAATACCATCATCAGGTAGAGGAGTGTTTATCGATGGATTTGCACCTGCGGGAACTTTACTTGCCTTTATACCAGGTAAAGTTTGGCCAAAAGAACATTTACAATCAGCATCACTTCAAACTCAAATACAATTGGCACAGGATCCGCGGCATCAATTATCAATGAGATATGATGATATATTGATAGATTCACGGCATAGTCCATATACGGTAGTGAAGAATCTTTGGGCTCTTGGGCATATTGTCAATCATCCGCCTGCTCCAGTTATATCTGAGCAATCACAAGAAGAATCCGACAAAGATGAAGCATCTGATACAATGAATCGATATCCACATCAAGGACCAAACTGTATGACAGTCCTAATCAACTACACAGATAAAGTGCTTTCTGAAGAGAGAGAACATATACAAGATTACATTCCAAACGAGTATGAGGCAAGGCCCAAACCATGGACAAAGAATGCACTCGAACCAGATGAAGTTATTATGCAGGGTATGGGCTTAGTATCCTTGCGTGATGTGAAGGATGAAGAACTGTTTTATGATTATCGATTAAGTCCAGACGAGAAAGCAAAAAAGAAGGGCAATGATGGGAATCTATATCCTTCTTGGTATCATGTATTTGATCAGGATGCTATCGACAATAGGTGGGGTACTGATGATTAATATCTTCTATACAACATTTTTAAAGAGTTACCTACTTTTCTCTGATCATCTTCCGTCGCCATCTCCTACACTCGAAAAATCCAAACTACTTAGAGCTTCTAACATTGATATAGGTTGCTTGGTGGGGAATAGTGTCTTCTTATTCTCCGCTGCAACTACCAGCGCTGTTGGTCTCGGCGTTGGCGAATCGGTACTAACCTCAAACGAGCCGTCTGCTGGTAGCACAAATTGAGTTATGTTGACGTACCCGAACTTATCGGTTCTATCTCGAATGATAATGTCGCCAGAGCTAACTTGATACCATCCTGCACCACTTACACAACAGAGACCCCTTCCGTCCCAATCATACATGTATAATGCATATTTCTTTTTAGAGGCCAAGCAATAATCGACAACATATGTAAACGAACTTCCATAAGGGCCGCCATTGGCAATCATTGTTCCACTATTGTCTTGACCTTCAAAAAGCTCCCATGTTGTCTCAACTCCATACTCATCTGTTAGTATAACCAATCTAAAGTTCTCACAATCTACACCCTCAGTTATACTAGATGAATCATATGGCATTAGCCAGCCCAATCTATCATCTTTGCCGTCACCATTGGTGTCTACAGGATCCGGCTCAACAAATGGCAATGCAAACACTGCCGTCTCTTGAGGTGAAGTCATCTCACCACCAATGGTAATAATCTTCCCCTCAGAGCTTAGCACATACGATCCTTCACCGTGATAACAACACACGCCATCACCTTCCTTATCTTCAAAGACAAAAGTATAATATCCCGGAGGGAAACACTTACTAAACGTTTCCGCCTTGTTACCATACTCTGTTACAGCATAGTAATCACTTTCCCAAACTACAACATTCTTTTCATCATCTTCTGGAAAGTAATTATCTTGTACTAACTTCCATGACGTTTCATCAGAGTATTTATCAAAGATGATACCAAGCTCAATTGATATGCATGGACCTGAAAATGATGGCGCTACTGAAGGAACTTGTGTTGCTAATGCATCATCAGAATCGACTCCACCTCCTACTCCAAAGTATTGATCATCATTTGTTGGTCCTGTATTACCCTTTTGACTTCCATCTTGAAGTGTAGTACCGTCAGTTGCAGCAGAATCATTTGGATTGTTATCATTATTCTTAACAGCTAATCCCACTCCGGCACCAATTGCAACAACCAACCCCAAGAATATTAATAGCATTATAATTATAAGCATATTACGACGTTGTAATATCCGGGCGGCTTCTTCATCTTCTTCGTCGTTGTATTCTTGTCCTTCTGGTATCATATCTTCTTGTTGTGCATATGATCGTTTATTATCATTTGCATTATGTGAATGTTGCAATGAAGATACCACAGAGACACCATCAGCTAATGCATGTGATACTGGCGCTCCGCCTTCTTCATCAAAAGGCGCATTAACTGTTTTAATCTTACTAGATTGTTGCTGCTGTAGCTCACTTTCCATACCAACTGCAGCTAATGCTTGAGCATTTGACTTGTTACTAACTTGGACAGTTGAATTATGATTCGAGTCTGTAGGCATATCATTATTATCGGTAGATTCCTCCTCGATAGGTGGTTCGCCAGTGTCGACTCTTAATGACTTTGTTGGATTTGAAACTCCCATCTTATGTGTGATGGCAGAGCTCGTAGTGGAAACATTGGAATCGAGTACTTCGACTCCGTGATCATCATCGTTGTCGTCATCAGCATTTGTTGATGCATCTCCCGACGCCTGTTTTCTCTTGGCCATCTTGGCCGCTAGCTCAGCGTCCATGATTATTCTCTATATGATGCTATTACTCTACACAAGTAGTATTGCAGCTCATTGCAATTGAAGGCTTTGGCCCAACTTCCTATAATACGATTGGCATTTTTGTCGGATGAAATCTTTCCAAAAAAGTTTGATTGTGTCGCATTTGCAAAATGAAGAGCCCCCAGTTACCTTCTTTCACTTCAAGCAATTCTTTAGTGTTGACACCCGTACTATTAATATCATATCATAAATAAGCTACTAATATTATTTAAGTATACACAACTATCATGGCTGACGTCGAAGAGAATATGGAGGAGGTAGCGGTAGAGCAAGAAGAGCAAGCAGTAGCTGAAGATAGTTCTGCTTCTAAGGTGGAGACGGCAGCACAAAGCACAACTGTTGGGGGCGTTACTATGGATGAAGGTATGTTTTATGTATAAGATATATTATAGAATGTTTGTGGACGGTAGGAGTAGGAGATACTCTGTCTCTTCATTGCAAAACTTGTTCACAAGATATGTCTCATTTTTTTTTGTATAACTAACATATTATTATCTCTCTACACTCTCATCATCATCGTAGTACAACTTCCTTTGGTTATCGTCCTTGTTGCAAGTATTATCCTTCTCATCGCTACCGGTGCCGAGTACAATTGGTCATATAATGGTGGCTATGAGAAGTATGCAATCTCAATCTCATCAATCTCGTTGAGTATCTCCGGTATCAGTCTCCTTTTACACAAGTTAGCCACCGATCTATATGAAAAGGTTGGCAAGAATCTAAGTTTGTTGAACTTTACTTGGTCATTCATCGGTGCTTGCTTCCTAACATTTAACAGTCCATTTGAGGAAGTAAGAAAAGATCTCTCCTTACTTATCTTTTAAGAATGTCAACATATGTCCTAATGGCCTCATCTCTTTTCATTACTTTTCACTGTCATTTACAAAAGACCAGTAATGGTTACTTTGCAGCTTGGGCTACAATGTATGGATGTGCCATGACTTTGGGAATGGATGCCAGTACTTTCAAGTCGAATGTAAGGGGATTAGGTGCCGTCATGGGTCATGCAGCAGCCGCTCTTGTATTCTTGATCGCTTGCATAACAAAAGTTGAATCAGGAGCTACTGTAAGTGGAAGTGCAAGGAACAATGCTATCTACGGCTTGTCTTTAGCATGCTTTTCTACTTTAATTGTTTTCGTGCTTATGGCGATGGACAAGAGAGGCACCAGCATTTCTTCTCTTATGAATTTTGGCCTCATGGCCGTTTTGGGAATCATGTGGCTTGTTGCTGCCTGTCTTGTTACCTTCGACGGACCGTTCAAAGCTACGGGAAATGGTTACTTTTCTGCTTGGGCAGCTTGTATCACCGCCCTTTATGCTGCCGCGGCAGCCAAGAAGCAGATGTAAGGATCTTGTGCAGGATACCTTACGCTTATTTGAGAATACCAAGCATAGTTGAACGTTCTTTGTCGGTTCTTTGTATTGAATGATATTTGGTTGTGTATCAGAGTGGCGTGATTTTATTGTAAACCGTATGATATAAGTATAGTGTTTTAGTTTGCAGAGAATATAACTCTACGAGTATCAGTATCATCTGTTTAACTCGGCAAGTCAAGATCTTATGATTAAAGTGACTTGACGTATGATGCATGGTGTTTATACAATAGAAATAACTCTAATATCACTTGTTTCTACACATGATATTCATATGATATGATAGTCAACATTGCTGCCAATTAGAAGTACCTATTATGTAGGTGCATTATGCGGATATTATGATCGCCAAATTGGTATCCTTTTTTTCTTTTACTCTCATAATTCATTTGACCATCAACTCATTGATGGTGATTGTGCTGACGTACTAATACTAAGGGAGCTTTGCAATAGAATATAAATAGGACGGATATATAATTGCAGTTTGAGAACCATTGCATGTTGTTGTACTGAAACGACGTAGTGCAATTCAATCCAAAATTCTAATGACGGTATCACAAACATCAAAAATAAAACGCCAAAGAAGGATGATGGCTACTTTTCTCTTGGCTACACTAACTCGACCATCAAGTAGATGTTGTGTTACTGCCTTTACATTCTCTAGAAGATATACACAGAAATCAATAACATCAGTATCACAGTCTACACAATATATATCGCATCATCAGACACCAATAAACACATACACATCAACTTCACGCTTTTTCAGTACCACAGAAGAAAGCACATCAACAGATGAAATATCTACAGTTGAAGCACAGATTACCACAAAGGGTAATGAAATACGTAAACTCAAAGATGAAGGTATTGAGAAACCAGAATTAGCTCCTCATATTGAAGAATTATTGGCATTGAAAGCCAAACTAGCAACTCTGACGGGAGAACCTGCAACGCCACCACCTAAAAAAGAAACAAAGGCAAAGAAACAGCCACAACAACAAAAGAAGAAACAACCACCCAAGAAGGATGAAAGTGAAATGAGTATTAATGAATTGCGTGAATCTCGTCTGTCGAAGGTATCAGCTATGCGTGATGCCGGCACCGAGCCATATGCATATGTGTATGACCCTAATCGATCGGCATCACAATTGGCAAAAGAATATGATGGCAAATTGGAACCAGGTGAAGAAGATGAAGATAATGAACATACTGAACTTGGAGCAGATGATGAGATTTCAGTAGCTGGACGTATTATGGCCCGGCGTGTCTTTGGTAAACTTGCATTCTACACATTACAAGATGAGACTGGTTCAATTCAATTGCAATTTGATAAGAAACGTTTAAGTGACCGTGATGCAGACTCATTTAAGAATCTAAAGGCTTGGACAGACTCGGGTGATATCATTGGTGCCAAGGGTACCATCCGTCGTACCGATAAGGGAGAACTAACACTATATGCCAAGGAATGGACAATGTTAACCAAGTCGGCATTACCACTACCTGATAAATGGCATGGATTAACAGATATATCCAAAAGATATCGTAATCGACACTTAGATTTGATTGTCAATCCATCTGTTCGAGATACATTCTACAAACGTGCCAAGATTACATCAAGCTTACGTCGTCAATTAGATGCCAAGGGATTTTTGGAAATTGAGACACCTGTATTACATACTCAACCGGGTGGAGCAGAGGCTAAACCATTTGAGACATATCATAACTCTATGGATATGGATTTGACACTACGTATTGCAACTGAGTTACATTTGAAGAGGTTGATTATTGGTGGATTTCCTCGAGTATATGAATTGGGACGTATCTTTCGTAATGAGGGTATTAGTACTCGTCACAATCCTGAGTTTACAAGTGTTGAGTTATATCAAGCGTATGCCGATTATGATGACATGATGGATTTGACAGAAGAGTTGGTTTGTGGTAAGTCTTAGGTTTTATGTGCACATCTTGTGATCATTTTCATTTGTTGATAACTAACCTCATATACCGCTACCATACTCATTAGAAATGGCAAAAGAAGTTAGTGATTCTACAACCATGCCATATGGAGAGCATACAATCAGTCTTGAAAGGCCTTGGAGACGAGTTACAATGCATGATATAGTAAAAGAGGAGATTCCGAACTTTGACTTTGATCTTAATGATCCTTCCACTCTTGATGCTGCCAAGGCTACTGCGATTGCGGCTGGAGTACCTGATGTACAAAAGTGTTCAACTGTTGGATATGTCTTGAATGCCTGTTTTGAGGAGTTATGTGAACCAAAGTTAATCCAACCAACATTTGTCATTGATTATCCCGTTGAAGTTAGTCCATTGTCAAAACCTCATCGCGAAAAGAAGGGTATTGTAGAAAGGTTTGAGCTCTTCGCCACAGGACGTGAGATGGCCAATTCGTTTAGTGAGTTGACAGACCCTGTTGATCAACGTGAGAGATTTGAGGCTCAGGCTGCCAAGCAGGCAGCTGGAGATGAAGAGGCTTGCGGTGTGGATGAAGAATTCTTGTCAGCTTTAGAGCAGGGAATGCCACCGACTGGCGGCTTAGGTATTGGTATTGATAGATTAGTGATGCTGTTGACAAATGCGCCGTCTATCAGGAAAGTCCGCGTTTGTATTGTTTTATTGTATGAATTCAAGTGTTCAATATGAAGTCTGAGAGATTTGGCTGCTTCATTTGAACTGTGTTTGTCTATATTTGATTACCTATTCAACCCACACTTACTAACAGAAGTTACTATCTTCTCTCTCCATCGTCAAAACCGTATCAATACGCATCTTGCAGAGATGTGATTGCCTTCCCATTGTTAAAACCAGATGCATGAGAGATTAATCATACTAGTTGAACGTTGTCGATAGAGTAGAGTACAGTTAGACTTAACCCAAATCAATTTAATTTATTTGATGCTTGATATATACACAAGAGGCATCCACTCTCTTTTTAAGCGGCAACATTCTTAATCTCTTCCTCGTCGTCACTTTCTTCTTCATATGCCGACAGGGGTGGGCATGTACATACGAGGTTTCTATCTCCGTATACATTATCGACTCTTCCACAAGTAGGCCAGAACTTGTTAGCACGAACCCAAGGTGCTGGATAGGCTCCAACCTCTCGTGAGTACTTTCTATCCCATTTCTCATTTAGTATATCATCCATTGTGTGCGGTGCGTGGTGTAGTGGTGACTCCTCAAGTGTGATGCGACCACTTCCAACATCATCAATTTCAGCGCGAATGGCAAGCATGGCATCACAAAATCGATCAAGCTCGGCAAGATCTTCAGACTCTGTTGGCTCTACCATCAAGGTACCAGCAACTGGCCATGACATTGTAGGTGAGTGGAAACCATAATCTTGCAGACGCTTGGCAACATCTTCTTCGGTAACTCCAGTAGCGGCCTTTAGTGGTCGTAAATCGAGAATGAACTCATGAGCACACTGACCATTCTTCCCCAGGAATAGAACGTCAAAGGCACCAGTAAGTCTTCTTGACATGTAGTTGGCATTTAAGATAGCAATTTCAGTCGACTTCTTCAAGCCTTCGTGTCCATTCATCTTAATGTACATCCATGAGATTGGAAGAATGGCAGCCGATCCGAATGGAGCGCCGGCAATGGCCCCGTCTGACTTAGGTACACATAGATCACTACCACAAAGCTTTCCAGAGGCTTCAGGGTCGACACTATGACCAGGAAGAAAAGGAGCAAGGTGTGCGGCAACTCCAATCGATCCAACGCCAGGTCCACCACCGCCGTGAGGAATACAGAATGTTTTGTGCAAGTTCAAATGACAAACGTCGGCACCGATGATACCAGGACTAGTCAAACCAACTTGGGCATTCATATTGGCACCATCCATGTAGACCTGACCACCGGCATCGTGGACCATGTCGATAATTTCAACAATCTTCTCTTCAAACACACCGAATGTTGATGGGTATGTGACCATGAAGGCGGCTACATTCTCACGATGCTTTTCAATCTTGGCCGACAAGTCTTCCACATCAATATTACCCTCATCGTCATTATCAACGACCACAACCTTCATACCTGCCATTGAAGCTGAGGCTGGATTGGTACCGTGTGCTGACTTTGGGATGAGGCAAATGTTTCTGTGTCCTTCACCCTTATCCTCGAGATAGTTCTTAATTGCTAGTAGACCTGCATATTCTCCTGTTGCGCCGGAGTTAGGCTGAGCAGATACAGCAGCAAAGCCTGTAATTTCAGCTAGATCCTTATTCAAATCTTCAATAAGCTCGTGATATCCCTGAACTTGATCATGAGGAGCAAAGGGATGAATATTACAAAATCCGGACCAAGTCACAGGAATCATCTCTGAAGTAGCATTCAACTTCATGGTACACGATCCCAACGAAATCATCGAGTGGTTCAATGCCAAGTCACGGTTCTCAAGTGTCTTTAAGTAACGAAGCATTTGTGTCTCCGAATGATGCTGGTGAAAGATGGGATGTGTTAAGATTTCAGTCTCCCGAGCCACCGACTTATCAACTTCCATGAGAGAAACATCTGCCGATACGTCGGGACTCTTAATACCAAATGCACCGAATAGTAATGCTGATACATCATCACGTGTGATACCCTCGCCCATGGAAATACCAACAGTCTTGTCATCGATAATTCTGACATTTGCCCCAACACTTACGGCTCCAGCTTGTACTTGTTCACTTGTCATGCCCATAGTCGACACATCCACAGTGAAAGTATCAAAGAATGGACTTGTTGACACACCAAATCCTCCCTTGGCCAATTCACGATGAGTCACTTTAGCTAAAGCATGAATACGCCCCGAAATTGCTTTAAGTCCTTCGGGTCCATGATAGATTGCATAACTGGCAGCCATATTTGCCAGCAATGCCTGTGCTGTACAAATGTTACTCGTTGCCTTATCACGACGAATATGTTGTTCACGAGTTTGCATTGCCATTCGTAGACATGGCTTGCCTTCCTTATCAATAGTTACACCAATGATCCTTGCTGGCATCTTACGAGAGTACTTGTCTGATGTTGATAAGAATCCAGCGTGTGGTCCTCCAAAGCCCATTGGAACACCAAATCGTTGAGCGGATCCGACTGCAATGTCGGCACCCCATGATGATGGGGGAGCAAGCTTTGTCAATGCCATCAAATCGGTAGCACAAATAACCATGGAGCCACCCGCATGAGCACGTTTCGTAAAGTCTCCATAGGATTCTCCAGGAGATTCAACCGATCCATATGTATTAGGATATTGAACAATAGCCCCACAATACTCTCCATTATCAACCTCAGCAGTGGAATGATCACCAATAAAAACTTCAATCCCAATAACACCCGCACGTGTTTCAATTAATGATATAGTCTGTGGATGTACATCCTTACTAACAAAGAATTTATTCTTCTTCCCCTTCTTACCCTTTAAACTAAAACACATTTGCATTGCCTCCGCTGCCGCTGTTGATTCATCTAATAAACTTGATACACTCATTGGTAACCCTGTCAAGTCACTACATAATGTTTGAAAGTTTAACAACATTTCTAATCGTCCTTGGGCAATCTCAGCTTGATAGGGTGTGTAGGATGTATACCAGCCCGGATTTTCCAACATATTACGTAAGATAACATTTGGTACGATTGTATCATAATATCCCATACCAATATATGATTTCATAACCTTATTCTTATTTGCCATACTTTCAATAGTTGATAATGCTTCAGATTCAGACATTGGTGGTTGTAAGTTAAGTGGTTTAGGAGAAAGGATGTTGGATGGTACAGTTGATTCTACTAAGGATTCGAAGGAATTGAAACCAATAGATTGGAGCATTAATTTGGTATCCTCATCATTAGGTCCAACTTTAAAGATATATTATTATTGTTTTGTGGTGTAGAGAAGATAAATTGCAACATAGATGAGATGGTGTATGTGAAGATATTATTATTGCAATCAACAAGGTGCACATGATGTGAACAAAAATGTGCACAAGATAGGTATGCATAAAACATATCCAACAAACACCAAACTTACCATGACGCCGTGAAAACGTATCAGCCATATCCAAAGCATCTCCTGATACTGCACTAGTAGCATGAACTGCTCGTCGAGATATAACTTGAGTACTTCTCAGTGCAGCATTGTTAGCATTGGTGAGTGGTTTAGAAGAAGACGATGTTCTCGCCAACACTCGATGCAATGATCGGCGGATTGTAGGTGATAGAATGGCCATTATATCACTGTATACTATTGTTTAATAAGGCGTATGGAGATGTATATTGTTCACAGCTGCACAATAGTATGCTTTTGATGAGTTGGTCATTGGCAATTGGCGGTCGCAAATAGGGTTTTCTAAAAATACCAAAATACACAATAAAATACACCCTACGTAAACTATACGTACAAAAGGATACTGTAAATACCGTAAGCCCCTCAAATACGTACTAAATACGTATATTTTAGTCAAATACGGTTCAAAGTACGTGTATTTTTGTGTATTTTTTATATATTTCTTGCTCTATAGAATGCCGAAAATACACAAATATATTTTTAGAAAACCCTAGTCGCAAAAGATTCGCGTCGGTATCCTACCTTAGAATGCCACCGGTTCCTACCAATTGAAAGAGTTCACTCTTTCAATGTATGACATTATTGTAAGAGATGCGAGATTACTAATACTTATTTGTCATGTTACTGTATTCGGCCATTCTCCTAATAAGGTAATTATATCATTACATACATAAACAATCTAATCTATTAAGGCCTCGAGCAGTCATTGCACCAATCTATATGTCCACACCTTTCAGTCTTTAGATCAATCCTTGTCTCTTCCAAAAACTTTGATAGCGGTCTCGTCTCACCAGGACCGTAATGCTCAAAGTCTGTTAATACTATTTGCCAATTCTTCCCTTCCAAAAAGTCTCTATCTGACTCTTTATATCCCACCATGTGTTTAATACGTTGAATTGTAATTGTTTGTAACTGAGTATTGAATCCAGGTCCAGGACGGCCAAACACTCGGCCTGTATTCTCCCAGAACTTGGGTAGGCCCATGCGCCCGGGACGATATTGATGTGTAATATAGTTCTTCCGCGGTGCATATATATCCCAGCCATGAGTCCAAGCTCGAAGTGACAAGGCAATCTCTTCGCCCATAAAACACCATGGTAAATACGGATCGAAGGGTATATCAATTAAAAACTCAGCCCTTGTAAAAAAGAATCCGGCAGCAATATATGCAATTTGTGATGGTGCACTCTCTTCTCCTCGACATTGATTTCCCGTATTGATTCTCAATATCTTGTGTTCTACATCACTATTTGAAAATGTACATGTGCATAACCTCGTACCCTGTGAACCGCCCTGATACGGAGGATCACTTTCACTAAAGCCAGGAGGATAACTACTTAATATCGCCTTGGGGTATGACTTGGCTGACTTCACCTCCACCTTATACTTCCTATCCCACTCAGGAGCAAATCGTAAATGTGCATCAGCTTGAAGGAAGTATGTCTCTCCTCCCCATAACTTACTTGCAAAGTACCGTGCCGTTGTTGGGCCATTACTTTCCGTCTCATTGACATAGAGTGCACGAATTTGACCACTATCACAATACTTGGTATACTCTGGATCTCCACAAAACTCTTCAATGCCATTCACATCAGGTGGCCGGTCACTAATTTCTGTAATGGGACGACCATCATCAGTTTTCCCCTTCACTTCCACACCTGTTCTGCATTGCACACCAATACCAAAACAATTCTGAACAACAGCTCCAACAAATATCTTCTCAGGATGTGCTGCATTCTTAAAAGCTTGACGGAGAGTCTCACCCAATAAATGATCACGATATGCACCCAAAGACATGAAAATTGACCCATCCTCACGAACTGGGAAGATAGATCGATCTCGATATGCCTCCTCAAGTGGTGCTAAATACTTAGTCACCAAGTCAAAGTACTTTTGAATAACTTCATCGGGAGTTTTCGCATGTTTGTTCTCAACGAGCATCTCATGTAACTTGATTAAGAACCGTTGCATTATGGCTATCATACCCGCAATCGTTGGTTTGTTGTATGATAATACATCTGTAATGATCTTCTCACCAAACAATTCCACTGCCATTGTATGTGGTGGCATGGGTGGAAAGTGTGGGTATAAATGTGGAAAATTCTTCTCATCTTCAGCACTTACTGCAACAGCACCGCTATTATCTTCATCACTACCCACTGCATTATGTTCCTTCTTTGCTCTCTTATTAATCCTATCATTCAACTTGGTATTATCATGATGTATAGCATCCTTGAAATCTTTTGCTAAATCAACATGTCCAGGCATTTTACCCTTCCCTTGCAAAGCGTTATCAAAATCTTCCAACTGATTACCACCTTTGTTTACTACCTTTTCCAAAGGATTACCGGGCGGCAGATTAAACATCCGTGTAAACTTATCAAGTTTCTTATTAGCACCGTCTTTAACCCTGTGTATTTGTGATATTAACTTATCACGACGTTCCTTAGCTCGATTGGCTTGCATATTCATACCCATTGGCAAATGTCCCTCGGCTGCCTCTTCTAAATATATTTGATCATCGACACCTTTGGCTCCGCCTACGTTTGAATTTAATAATCCATTACTAACTTCATCAGATTCTAATCGAGACATTAGTAGTATCAGGGCTAATAGGAAGGCTGCACCAGCGCCAGCAAGTAGGGCAACAATAATTTTAGCACCTCCATCGTCACTCGATGATTTAGATGACCTCCTTTTCTTCTTCCTAATCTTGGTCTCACCCATTTTGAACTCGCCATTGTTACCTTTTATATCACCCATATTTACTGCTTTATACTTACTATGATATCTATACTAATAGTAATAGACTAATAAAACTTGGTGGCTGGTGGCGTAACGGCAACAAATATTTACAGGCTGATATTATACTATTTGGCACCCTCTATTGATAGATTGAATGATAAGTAGAACCAGCCAAACTTGTGGCGTAATGGCAACGGCAACATAAAACAATGCCCGCTTAACCGGCATACCGGGTGGCTAAAACGGATACCACCCTACCCCTAAAAATAAAAATGAGAAGTAGATACATTGCAATAAAAGTCATAAAACTACCTACATTATCAAGGTTGCGTAGCAATGCTTGGTTAGTAGTTGATATCAAATCAGGGCAGAGATTCATATATCATATCATACAGTGTATGCACCTTAGTCTCTTACGTGTTCTGGATTCTGGATAATATCAGCTTTCAATCCATGCACCTACCTCCCATCACACGTGCTAGTTTTCTTTGTACAACCATGGGAGGTTTATCATGCTTTCAATCTCTATTCAATCAATCACCAAATAATAATAACAACATTAATCAACCTCCATTAACAACACGCTATCATGAACCACCGTCGGGTATAGATTATTCTGACAATCCCTCTGTCTTTGGAAGGATATTAAACGGTGACCTGCCTTGCCGAGTATATAAAGAAAGCACTGAGTTGTTAGCTTTCCAGGATAGGACGCCAAAGGCAAACTTCCATGCATTAGTAATTCCAAAGCAATACATAAAAAGTGTATACTCATTGACGTCTAATGATGTTAAACTTGTACAAGATATGAGACAAATGGGTTTGGATCTACTTGAAAAAGAACTACCTCAAGCTTTGAAGGATGAAGATTATTTACTATGTTATCATATACCACCATTCAATAGTGTTGACCATCTACACATGCATGTACTATCTCCGGCATCCGAGATGCAATGGTTGATGAGGAATGGAAAGTATTCCTGTGGAGCAAGATGGTGCACTAGTTCTTTAGATGTGATTGCAAGATTAAAGAGTGGAAAGGCTGCGGTTCCATACAGTCAACTATTTTGAGTTTATGTATCATTGTGGTGATTACATTACAACACAACCTCATCTGCTGAGCAGACATCGCATTTGGCCATCAACATTTTCATACCAACTCTTTCTTCGATACGAAATGACAATGCACCGCTGGTACACACTGCAGAATGTTCTTCATATACTGTT